>Ga0209520_10001144_pt1 | contig 14941 bp, 16 predicted proteins | sample Rifsed16ft1_FD_184009 | JGI IMG/M metagenome (GOLD analysis project Ga0209520, IMG submission 184009) | Soil microbial communities from Rifle, Colorado, USA - sediment 16ft 1 (version 2) | ecosystem: Environmental > Terrestrial > Deep subsurface > Rock core/Sediment | place: Rifle, Colorado...
TGTAAAATCCATATACACTCATTGGGTTTCACCTCCTTAAAAGCTAACTTATTTTAGCTTAGGAAGTGTAACCGATGTATCTCAGCCTACTCAGTTATTTAGGGTAGGTGAACTTGAATATTTTTGATTATCTACTAAAATTGTATTCCAATTCCTTAAATATCGACCCTTGTTCTTTGACAAAAGTGATATTACTTTTTTGACTGGTTTTTTTTGACAATAAAACTAGCGTTGCCAAAGATGGCCAGTCAAATCTAACTAACCTGGAGGTCAGATGTCCAAGACAACTTGTCCGAAATGCGCGGGTCTAGGGGATAAAGTTTGCCCTATTTGCAACGGGGGGCGTCACACAAAAGGTGGAGCAACTTGTACTAAATGTGGCGGCACAGGAAGAGTTTACTGCACCAACTGTGGGGGGAGTGGCGAGATTAACTCACGCTAGCCCTGAATTTACTTCAGGAAAAGATATGAAACCCTACTCTTTTGATTGACTGGCCAAAACCTGGGTGGAGAGAATCCAAAAGACAGAAGCTTATTAGCTTCAAGCAGCATATAGTTTCGTCTTAAGGAATCTCTCCACCCAAAATTAGTAATATTTAATAACTAATTGGGGAGTATATCCTGTTCCTTGACTATCTTCGGCTGCTTCAAAATAGGCAAAATCACCGATTAACGTTCCTCCTGTATTTTCTGTAGTGAAGTGAATTCGAAATTGACTTTGAGATCTCCCATTTTCGACATCGTTTCTTACTGCCATGGTTATATCGGTGTCCTTCCAGCCGATTACATTGCTTGTAGCAATTGTTGCCAAATTAGAAACAAGGGCCGCCATGCCATAATCGGTATCGTCCAAGCTGTTTCCATATGTTAGATGATCCACCTTCAGACCACCACCCGCGCTATACGGGTTACCAATGACTTTCGTTTGATATAAACGCAAGTTCGCTTCCTCTATATTTATTCCCGACGGAAGATCGTTTAGAGAGAAACTTACAAAACCCCGGGTGACCAAGTTTATATTTCTTCCGACGCGAATTTCCGAACTCTGATTTCCTGCACCACTGCTGGAGCGAAACCCGTCCAGCTCCGGAATGCTGGTAATAATTTTGGTTTTTGTCATCGGTGTGGGTGACGGTCTCGAGCTTATAGTCGGACTTGGTCTTACACTTGGCGAGACAAAAATTTTTGAGATTAGAGTCGGGGAGTTCGGAGGCACGCTTGGGGAAGACGTGAGGGATTGATCCGAATATAAAGTTTCACTATAAGGTTTTTGACTTTGGCGGCCAAGGTAATATGCCACTCCAACTAAGATAAAAACAGGGAAAGTAATTCCGACAAAAGGCCCAATTTTTTCTACGAAACTTGCATTTTTAGTTTTCTCGACACTCTCTTGAGAAGTATAGAAGGAATCTTCCATGGCAATTTTTGAACATTATATCAGTTTAAAGTGTTGGGGATGGCTCAATTGGAAGCGGGTGGAGTGGAAAGCGCACCGGAAAAAACCTGGTTCATAATTTCCGACAAGACATTCGTGAATTCCTCAAAGGTCATTGACGAAGTCGGTAAATCAACCGCGACTTCCTTTCCGAAATTGTCCGATTTGGCTGCAAAGGCGATACTCATTTTTTGCCTTTGGGAGCTGGGGGTTGAAGGATTAAGATAAAGCGAAGTATAGTTGACATTATCGAATTCGGCGTCAGCAGAGATTATAATTTTTCTGGTATAGTAATCCTTTTTATCCATATATATTTCCCACTCCAACTTTTTAATGATTTCAGATAATTTTTGGGCTTCGGTATCCAGTGTTCGATTTAGTTGGGCACCCCGCTGTTTCGTAGCTTCTTGTTCGAGAATTTTGCCTACGTGATCGATCAGTTCGGGATCCGCCATAACTGAAATTTTATAAAGCTTAATGCCGTTTTCTTCGGTCTCTGTCAACTTCATTTTCGAAAGTACTTCTTCATCAAAAAATTTACTGAAGTTCTCGTCCAAGAATTCTTCGCTCAGGGGGTCTACCTCCTTATCTTCCTGGATTTGTTTCCTTGCTTCGGTATCGAGTGGGGATGTGTTATAGGAAACCCACTTGTCCAAGACAGGAGTGAGTTGATCAGAGTTGAGTCCCAAAAATGCGAAAAGATATGTAGGCAGTTTATTTATCTTGAAGTACAGCGTTTTATCTTTTTTACGTAACTCAAGATTAAAGTCTTTTGTGATCGAGACCTCCGTCGTAATTATAAGATTCTTAGGATCCGAATAGTCGAGCACCCCCTTGGCCTGAAGGTCTATTTGGGAGAGTCCGAGTGAACTTGCCAAGTCGTTGGAGTCAATTGCGACTGAAACGTCAAAGCTTTGTTTTGTTACGCCCTGGTGGGCCAGAGCAGATTTTGCCAGCAAAAATTTTGGCGTCTTCGGCATAAAAGGAAGCCCGATAACAAAATATGAGATTTTCTTTTGCCACTCTGGATATTTGTCCAGTTTGATTTTTTCGTAAGCGACGGCGTAAGCAAAACTTCCCAATCCGGCAACGAGCAAAAAGACAATGAGTAAAAAGACAGTGAGAAGTATCAAACCCTTTTTAGATTTTTTTTCGGTTGGAGCTCCGGGCGGTGCCTGAATGACGCTTTGAGGTTCTTCCGTAACCGAAGGAACTGTCGTTTGGACCGGAGTCTGCGTTGTGGGGATTTCTGCGGGAGCATCGGTGGGCTGTGCTGATACTTCCGGAGTTGTTACTAAATTATCAATCGTCGGTGTTGAAGGTGTCTGATCGAGCGGAGTCGCTTGGTTGGAAGAATCGGACCCGCCTGCGGTATTTTGAGCCACATCGTCGTTCCCCGGGGGATTGTCTTGGGCAGGATCCATGTTTAGTTAATTATCAATTATCAATTTACAATTTTCAATTAGGAATATAGTTTTTGCTTTTGCATTTCATGATTACGAAGCCTAAGGATTTTTGCATATATTTGTCTTACCTCCCGCATAAGATATGCCAGACTTTTCGTATTTACAAGAGTATAGTCGGCCATTGCGATGGGGCCTCCTTTCTCGAGATTTTCGATTTCTGCATAGTCACGGGCTTTTGCTTCTTCTTTCGTAAAAGGCCTGTGTCTTAGGTCTTTGTCCGATTTCGGTATTACCCTTTTTGAAAGTCGTTCATATCGCAGGGAAGGGGGGGCATAGACGGAAATTACTATCAATTGTTTATCAAATTTTTCCTTTAGAAATTTATATTCAGACCAGCTGTAAAGACCGTCACCAACAACGTTTCCTTTTTTAAGCAAGGTTTTGAATTTCGGATAATTGAGAATTGCAATTGCCGACATTCCGCGACTTTTTCGCAAATCTTCACGAATCTTTCTTTCGTTATTTTCTGTAGGCGGAAGATTATTTTCTTTGATGATATCCAGGACAACCTGTCCGAATCGCAGAAACTGGAAACCTCTGGTGACAAAGTAATCAGAAACGACAGATTTTCCGGCTCCAGGCATTCCGGCAATGCAAACTAATTTATACATAATTTGGATTATACATTATCGAAATGTCGTAATAGATAAGGTTACTTAGATATGTACTAAGGATTGACAACTTCCCCTTGGTAATTTATTATTACAGTGTATGACACAAATAGTGCGCAAAACAAAAGTTGTATCGATTTCTATACCTCCCAAGACGGCCGCGAAACTTGATGAGGTAAGGAAGAAAAAAGGACAATCACGAAGTGCTTTTATTACTTCCTTAATTGAGAAAGAGGTAGAAGATGAAAGGTGGGAAACCATTTACAAATGGGGTCGCGAAACAGCTAAAAAATTTAAGATAACGAGCGAAGACGATATAGATCGAATTCTTCATGAAGAAGATTAAGGTTGTTTTTGACACGAATATTTTGATATCGGCAATTGTATACGGCGGAACACCAAGATACTGTTTAGACATTGCTCGCGAAGGAAAAATAAAATTTTATACTTCGAGAATTTTACTTCTTGAACTTGCGACAAAGTTACAAAAAAAGTTTGAGTGGGAAGACTACAAAATAGAAACAACCATTCGAGGCATTTCGAAATATGCTCGGATAGTTGAACCAAGCGAAAGTATTGATGTAATTTCCAAGGACGAGAAAGATAACCGTATTTTAGAAGTTGCGAGTGAGGTTGATGCTGACTTTATTGTTTCCGGAGACAAAAAACACATTTTACCTTTGGAAAAATTTGGCAACACAATAATCCTTTCTGCTGCCGAATTCATCAAATTAATTGACACCAAAGATTGAAAAATAAAGAACCCTGACGGATTTAAAGCTAGACGACGAAAATGATGTCATCATGGCTAAAACCCGCCAGGGGATTGATATGAGCTTTTACAAAATATCCGAGCAAGCTCGGTTGTTTTGAGTTCGTCGTAGACGAAAGCTCATAGCACCTGGTTTTCAACTAGTTGTAGGGTCAAAAGAAGGTTACTTCGGGACCGACAAGACATGTCTCGGCATACCGGCAATACAAACTAATTTATTCATAAATAAAAAAATAAATTTGACTTTAACTCTATCTGACTGTATGTTATCAGCAAATCCATTTTGGGAACAGTCTACAGAATGAAAAAGGATCGAGAAAAATCTCCAGAGGCATTACCCGGATTATTAACTGAAAAGGAAAGCGATTTGACAATTTTAGCTGACTTATCCCAAGGAGCTGGGGAGGCAATACCAATCAAAATCAAACCCGAGGTCTTTAATCGTTTAGGGGAAACGCTTAATAAAAAGGGACTGACTACTAAACAGGTTGCAACCGGAATATTTGTTGTAGGACTTGCGGTCGGTGCCGGAATTGCCGCAAAAAGTATGATAGAGAAGAAGAGAGAATCGGATCGCCCCTTAACAGACGCAGAATTCGAAAGATTTAAAGATAAGGTTAATGAAAATTATGAAGATATTTTTCGGTTTGTTGCGTTCGGTTTAAAGGGTCAAGGTCAAGACACCGAGGACTTAACCCAAAGAGTTTTTTTAAAAGCGTATGAAAGCTATTCTAATTTTAAACCGGATCCGAAGCTGGAAAATCCTGAACGCTCTTGGTTTTTCCGCATAGCACATAACTTACTGGCAAATCACTACCGAGATGAGGGAAGAAGGCAAAAGCATACCGTGGAGACTTTAAGCTACGAAGATGGAGAGGAAAGAGAGATGGTATTGGTCGACCCTGTTTACTCCAGTATGCATTCTTTAGAATCTACCCAAGAAGTTTTACCTGAGAAGGTAAGTAAACTAAGAGCAGGAATTGATAAGCTGACCGAGGACGCCAAACTGCTTCTTTATCTGAAACACGTCGAGGGTTCGAAAAATACGGAAATAGGTTATGTCTTGGGTCGCTCGGAGGGCGCAGTCAAATCTTTATACAAAAGAACCTTGAATAATTTAAAGGAAGACTTCGGGGTTGCGGAGTAGACTCATTTGTAAGGCAGGATATTTGAGTGCTACGATAAATTAGTATGCTTAAACATCGGACGCTTGTTTTTTTGGAAGATCCGGTTTGGATTCGGGTTTCAAGTCTTTCGGTCATACTACTTTTTATTTTTTTAGCCGACGCAATTCTTTCTTATTGGGTACCCAACTTTCTTGAGTATACGTATAATAATACTTCGACTGTAGGACTTATTATGGCGTTTTCTTCAATCGCCGGGTTATCGGTCGACTTGATTTTCCCCCAAATATTAAAGCAAGTTACCGTAAAAAAACTTATCCTTTTCGCAATTACCGCAAGTTTTATTTTTTCCGGATCACTATTAGGATCTACGTATGCACCTTATCTATTATTAATTCTTTTTGGGATGGTGGTTTGGGGAATTTATTACGAGCTATTGATATTTGCCCAACAACAATTTGTTTCGGATTCAACACCATTGAGATACCACTCGGGTGTTTGGGGAATCATAGGAGTTTTCAGAGCGTTTGCTTATTTTTTAGGACCGATTATTGCAGGTGAAATAGTTCCAGTTGAAGGTAAGTATGCACTTTATTTAGCATTAATTTTTGCATTGATAAGTTTTATAACACTTTCTTTTTTTCATAAAACTCATGATCGGGTTTTATCAATTGAAGTGGATAAAGTAAATATTTTTAAGGAATTTGAGCACTGGGTAGTTCTTTTTGAGCACGTTTGGCCGATTATCATTATGAGCATTATCCTGGGTATTATTGACGCTACTTTTTGGAGCGTGGGGGCAATTTGGAATGAAACGCTTTCCGAAAGTCACCCAATCGGAGGCTTATTTTTATCTTCGTATATATTACCGTCTATGTTTATAGGATTTGTTATTGCCAGATTTAGTATTTATAAGGGTAAAAAGAAATTGGCCGAAAAGTTTATGCTTTTTTCAGGATTATTGTTTGCTGCCTTAGGATTAAATAGTGGGGCTTATTGGCAGGTATCATTTGTTTTTTTTGCAAGTATATTTTTATCAGCTTCTTATCCTTTATTGGAGGGAGTATATTCGGATATCATCGCGAGGATGGGCAGAGAGAGAAAACACATGATTGGCCTTTTTGCTTCAACTTCAAGCGTCGCTTATATTGTCGGTCCGCCATTAGCGGGTGTTATAGCTGATTTTGTTGGAGAACAATTGACTTTCGTAGTCTTGGGTATTTCGACAATAATTATTTCAGCGGTTTTGCTTATTGTAACTCCTAAAAAATTACTTCTTCCGCAGGAAGAAATTCAAAGGTGGAAGGATTAATATATTTACTCTTTGTCAGAAAAAGTCAAAACATTTTAAGGTCGTGTCAAACAAATAATCATCATGGACAGTAGCGAACTACCTAACTCCACAAAGGAGACCCTTGGTCCCTCAAGTGTCATTATTGGAAGATCTATGCTCATTGATCATTTTGTGGAAGGAGAGGATTTATATGAAGAGGAAGAATCGTCGGTTGGTGACGAGAGCAAAGAAAAAATTGCAATCTATGAATTAACTCTAGACAGATTACCCGACTGGTATGCCAAAATAAACAGTTTGCCCGAGGGGTATGGTTATTCTGGCGGAGTAGCACGATCCTTGATGTTAGAGGTATTGGGAGAAAAATCACCCCATCCACGGGATTTAGATGTTGTTGCCGTCAAGAGTCTCAATCCTGATATTAGTTTAAGGGATGACATTTCTTGGCGTTATATGCCGGATGATACGAAACGAGGTCATGGAGTCAAAATTGAAACCAACGTCGCAGATTACATGAGCGAGCGCGACTTCACAATAAATGAAGTTTTGGCTATAGGGAACAGACTCTTTTTTTCAGAACGAGCCTTGGTTGATTTGGAACATAAGATAATACGACCAACTGGGTTTGAAATGTATAAATGGGAATCTTATGTATCTGACGAGTGGGGCATTAATCCGCGCCTTGCCATGAAAGCATTGGTTCTTCAGGCAGAATTTTTAAAATTATATGGAAAGGGAAGTGTGGAGGATATTGAGGAGTGGCAATGGGATATTGAAGGTATGCCTCCTTTTGAGCTAGCCTTAGGTATTGAAAAAGCTGCTCAAAAAGGAGTGGGTCTCAGATTTTACCTATCGATTTTGGATAAGGGAAATATTAAACGCGAAAATTTACCTTCAGGGGTGACTCTTGATAGCTTGCGTGAACTTGCTCATTATGTTCGCAAAACAATGCTAAGAGGGGGGAGAGAACCATTTGAATTTTCTGAGAATGTTTTTAATGACGAAGAACAACAATTAGATCGTATTTATGAACATTATGCAGACTTAGCAAATGCATATGCTTCTTCGGGTAAAATTAAGAACCTGAATTCCAGAGAGAAGATTGAGTACTAAGGACTTATTTTTCCGCAGGAAGAAATTCGGGCGTGGAAAGACTAGAATTCAAGTCCTATAAGCGAAACTTGCATCTCGAAAACTCGATGTAAGCGAAGCTTGCAAGATACTCCTTATAATAAAATATTATATCTTATAATGTTTGACTTTTGGTCTTAATTTTGGTATTATTCCTTTACTAAATTCTGCAAATGCAGGCAAATAGAGCCTGCTTTATTTGTTAATTTGGTACATTCTATCTTGCACATTTAAAAATGCGGGAGTTGTTCTCTTTTAATTTAGGTGGTCGCATTGTGAGTACGAAATTCGTATTCAGAGTGTGGCCATCTATCAAAAGAATGAGCCCATTGGCAAACAACCCTTTTATAAAATCCAGTAAGGAAGGAAATTTGAACGATTATCTAAGAATTGTCTAACTTCTATCAACCCTATTCAAATTTAAGGAGGGCTATATGTCTCAAGTTGCCAATATTAACGGCAAGAAGGTTTTCTCTGATAAGCAAGTTGCTTCTATCATCAATACCAGAGTGACCTTTACTGACGGAAGCTGGTGCGACGTCGCCACGGGCGAGGTTGTGAACAAAGGCCAAGGCTTTATCAACATTGGCTCATCAGCAGAAGAATCGGGCGAGAAAATTACCGTTGGCCCGAAAACCTTTTCGGCAAATGCCCTTGAAGTTCGGGACATTATTGCAGATCTGGATGTCCAGGTACACCAAGCCAACACCATTGAAGTGATCATCGTTGGCCCAGCCAATGAGGTTAAGAACATCCACATCAAGCAAGAAGGCAACACAGTTGTTGTTGAAGGTGAAGATGGCGAAGCCTCTGGTGCAGATGTCACAATCATTTCGGGGCGTGGCGGTTCCTTCACTCGTGTGGGTCGCATTAGTGGCTCAGGTGTTGTCATTGGCGGAAGCATCCGTGGCACATCCATCATTTCTGGTGACGTGGTCTTTGGACGTAACGTCATCATTTCTGGAGGCGGAGAGAACCTAACCAAGGTTACTGTCAAGGTTCCTAAGGGAGCCAGCCTCAATCTCTCTGATATTGAGGGCAAGACCCGCCTCGGAGATACTGAAGGAAGTCTCCGCCTACACATTGGTGGTGGAGGTGATGTAAACGTTGGCAAAGTACAAAAGGTTAACGCCAAAATCTCGGGCAGCGGTAGGGTTGCTACTCTTCTATTCAGGGCAACGCCAAGCTCAGAGTCAGTGGTTCTGGAGATTTCAGCGTTGCTGGTGGTGATATTGGCGAGCTTGAAGCAGATGTCTCGGGTTCTGGAGATATCAACATCCGTGCTACAGTTCAGGAAGCTGATCTGAGCGTGTCGGGATCGGGAGACATTTACGTTTTCAAGGTGGTTAACCGTCCCCAAAAACACCTCAGCGGCTCCGGCTCTATCCGAGTCGGTAATTGGTAATATTCCGCAGTAAGTTTCGCACTCTAAAGTGCAAGAAAGCCTGAAGTATAGATTTAAAGTGGAAGTTGTGGTTGCGAGAATTGCAACTTTGTTGAGCTCAGCTCACAACTACGACACTACTTTACACCTTATAAATCTTCAGGTTTTTATTTTGGCTTAGTTTAATACATCCTTGTAGGAGTTTGTTGTGTCTCTGGAGTTTGATTACCCATGTTACATGTATCATTACATGTAACATAAATATGACAAACAATTGTAGTTATAAGGGCGTAAAAGTAATACCATTGATGTATGAAGCGTAGACATTTTCTTTTACTACTAGTGTTCATTTGTTTAGTTATCCTTTTCAGGTTTTATAATCTGCCCCAGACCACACGATTCACGCGTGACGAGTCCTCAAACCTCAGGGATATGAAAAGAATATGGGTTACAAGGGACATTACTTTAATCGGCCCAATTGATGCCAACATGACTATTATCTATCCATCCCTAACCTTTTACATGCTCATGCTCTTTGCCGTTTTAGGTAAATTTGAGCCGCAATCCCCGGCTTACGGGACTGCATTTTTCGGCTTACTGATTGTTTTCTTAATTCTTTTTTTGACGAAAAAATTGAATAAAAAGCTACTGCCTTTTGTTGCAGCCCTTTCAGTTGTCTGGTTTCCGTTAATTGAATCTTCACGCTGGGCATGGAATCCGCATCTAGTTGCTTTTACGAGTATTATTGCAATACTTTTATACTTTCGTAAAGACAAAATCTCATTTATTTTTTCCGGCGTCTTTTTCGGACTTTCGTTTCATCTTCATTATTTGACTTTCTTTTCTTTCGCAGCCTTTATATTATTAGTTGGACTCAAATCACTTAGGCAGAAGAAGTTTTTGGTGCCGATATTAATATTTCTTGGCTTTTTTTTGATGATTGTTCCCTTTATTTACTTTGACTGGAAAAATCCTCCCGGACTATTCTTTAATCATTTTTGGAAAAATAATTTGATTAGGTCCCACGGAGCTCCTGATATGCTGAATTTCATACGGTCTTTTTCGGTCAATATTTATCAATCTCTATTTTATTTATCACAAAATATGTTATTAGCAATATTTTTGGGTTTTATTCTTGTTTGGCTGACTATCAAAGATTTAATACATAAAAGTCAAAGTTTACTGTTTTTAATTCCAGTAGTTCCGCAGATTGCAATAATTTCTTTTTTACCGACGTTCGAGAATAGATACTTTTTATTGGGTTTGTCCTTTTTTATAACCTGGTTAATTTATCCGAGAGGAAAAAAGGAAGGAAGTCTGGTAAAGTTTGCAGTATTAATTATGATTCTGGGAAGTTTGGGCCAGTTAAAAAATCAGCTAACCAAACCTATAAGAGAACCGGCTGCGGGAACAGTAAGTTTGGTGTCAAATTACATTCGGGATAAGGTAAATAAAGACGACCGTAAAAATGTTAATGTTGCGGTTTTGGCGAGTCCGGATGCTGACCCACTGGGTGTGGTTTACAGACACACTCTGCAGGTAAAGGGAATAAATCTCCTTTTGGAAAATCAATTCGATATAACCGATAATTTGTTCGTAGTAAGTACTTCAGACGAAGATAAGGTAAGAAAAGATCCTGCAAATGTGATGGGCGGTTTTAGGAAAGGTCCACTAGCGGACACATATAAGCTTGCGAACTCGGAGTGGAGGGTCTATTTGTTCAATAGATACTAGATGAGCCTGTGAATTGTAGGGGCTTCATTAAAAGGGGGGTTTTGGTATGAAAGTAATTTTGACGATGGCAATATCAGCAAATGGAATAATTGCTACAAAGACTGGAAGTGAAGATTTTCTATCACACGATAATTGGTTGCAATTTGTAAGACTTGCAAGGAAGGTGGGCTGTTTTATGTGGGGCAGGAAAACTTACGAAGCAGTAATTAAATGGGAAGGAGATTATTTAAGTGACTTAAAAAGCGTAAAGAAAGTAATAATTTCAAGTTCGGAACTAAAGTTAAAAAAAGGTTTTACTTTAGCACATTCACCAGAAGAAGCATTGAAAATGCTTGCAGATGAAGGTTTCAAGGAGGCAATAATTACAGGTGGTTCAATAACCAACAGTTATTTCGCGAAAAAGGGCCTTATAGATGAAATTATTTTGGACGTGAACCCTTCAATTATAGGCGAAGGCATTCCTGTTTTTGCTCCAGAAGATTTTGTGTTAAAGCTAGATTTGTTAAATGTCGAGAGGGTTGGTAATGGGGTAGTTGAATTTCGATATAAAGTTCAGAAATGACTGATTACAAGTTTCTGGAGAATTGTTTTGCAGGGCTGGGAGGAGTCGAACCTCCAGTCCGGGTTTTGGAGACCCGTGGTTTGCCATTAACCGACAGCCCTATGTTTTGTATTTTAACTTAGACTTATATCAATCTCAACTTGACGTTGTATTTACCTTTAATATCCGCCACTTCCTTTAGTTACAATGGAGGTGGACATGAATCAATTAACAAAGATTGCACTTACATGGGAGTTGTATGAGGAAGATATTCCCAAAACTCATATTGCTGAAAGACTTGGGGTGCACAGAGAAACTGTACGGACATGGATATCTGGCATATCCTCTAACACACTGGGATTAACCGGATTTATTGAGGAATATCAGAAGGCCAAGAAAGGCCAAAGAAAGAAACGCAAATTAGATGGTTTAACAAAGGTTCGTATTTGGAATTTGAGAGAAGAAAACAAGGATTGTTGCGGACAAAAGATTCAAGAATATTTATTCAGAGATTTCGGACTATATCTTTCGGTAAAAACGATATACAAAGTTTTGGGTGAGAAGTACAAACTAAGAAGCAAATGGAAGAAGAATGTCAAAAGAGGTCCTGTGCCTAAAGCTTCTAAGCCAAGAGAAGTAGTTCAAATGGATACGGTGGACTTTGGATATGTATTTGCATTCTGTGGAATTGATATCTTTGCTAAGGATGTAACCGTTAAGCTGTATCCGAGCTTAACCAGCATTGACGGGTTGGACTTTCTGAATGTATCCATGAATCAAAGATTTAAACATACAGATTTACTGCAGGTAGATGGAGGGTCTGAATTTAAAGGAGAATTCAGAAGGAATGTATTTAGGTATACTGACAGATTCAGAGTAGCCAGACCATACAAGAAGAATGAACAAAGCTATATTGAGAGTTTTAATAGATCCCTAAGGAAAGAATGTTTAGGGTGGAGTATGTATACTCAAAGAGAAATACCTTACCTACAAAAAGAAGTCGATGAATATATGGAGTACTACCATACCAAAAGAGCACACCTAGGTCTTAACAGGAAAACACCCAATGATATTTTGAAAGAGTACCAAGTGACGGATATTTAAGTAAACATACCGATCTGGATATGCTAAAATAAGCTGCTGGAAATTTCTAAGGATTGGTTCAATCTTAGGAAACTTCCCCGCACACGTGGTCGCTGAGCACAGTTTCGTCCAGATGGCGATCAGCCTTTGGCTTAGGTTAGACCGGCCCGACTCACTTGGATCCATAGCTCAGTTGGTTAGAGCGAACGGTTTACATCCGTTAGGTCGTAGGTTCGAGTCCTACTGGATCCACACCAAGTAGGAGAATAACCAACTTAGAATGCAAATTGTCAAATCCTACCGCGTCCACTCAAGTTGGTCTGCCTTACTTCACGGTTAAATCTTTCGAGGAAGTTTTTCCTTTTTAATCGTAAGATGTCTTTTGTCCAGGCAAAATTATAAACGTCGCGGGACAATCTGGTCATGTAAAGATTTATTAGAAAGAGATGTCTTCTTTTATGAAACCTGAAGTTTTTATTTTTGGCGTAGAGAAACCTATCAAAATTAACCGAATCAATTTTGTCGATGTCTTTGAGGACTTTTGATTCGAGTGTTTTTCTTTTCAAAAACTGGAGAGAACTGTGTTTTCGAATAGCATACGATGCTTTCTCAATAGTAGATTTGTCTACAGCGTATTTTTTAGATTCTTTTTTAAATAATTGTGAAGCAAATATTCCTTCCATAGCTTGGTTATAAATTATTGAACCTACTGTTTTTGGATCATGTTTTGCCTTCCATCCGTCGTGCCAACATACTGCAAGGAATACCGCCTTCAAATCCAACCTATTTTTTATCTTTTTGTGCTTTTTAAGAAATTCGTCCAGTAATCCAAAAAGATTTTCAATGTGATTATAATCGTGGAGTGAGTCAATACTCCTTTTCATCCTTGAAAAACCTTCTTTTGAAAAATGATAAAAATCACTCTTTTGCTCCATAAAATACTTGTTATAGAATTCTTCAAACTTCATTTTAAGAGGTTTAACTTGATTATGATCTGCTATAATATAGCAACTTTAGCCGAGGTAGCCAAGGTGGTCACGGCGGGCGCCTGAAGAGCGTCAGATGCGTGTTCGACTCACGCCCTCGGCACCTCGCTTTGCTCGGTGCAAGCACTTAGCGTTTCCCGATGCTGGCAATTTTGGGTCGCTTAGGGTTAGCACGAAGTACGGTTAGAGCAAGCAAGATGAAAGTTTTTGTGTACATTGTTAAATGTGTGGATAATTCCCTTTATACCGGGATTTCCAAAAACTTAAAAAATAGACTTTGGCAACATAATAATAGTAAGTTAGTAGCCAAATCATTAAGAGGAAAACTGCCGGTAGTTTTGGTTTACTCGGAAACACATAAGACTATGGGAGAAGCGTTAAAAAGAGAAAGTGAAATTAAAAGCTGGCGGAGAGAGAAAAAGTTAAAGTTGATTAATAGTTTACACTGAGGAACGAAGCGGCGAAATGTTTACACTGAGGAGTGTAACGACGAAGTGCGGTGGTAGTTCAGCGGTAGAATGTCTCCTTGCCAAGGAGAAGGTCGCCGGTTCAAATCCGGTCCACCGCTCAAAGTTTATTCATTATATCTTCAGTTAATCAAAAAATGACAAGAATAAAAACCGATCTAAATTGGGAAAGGATTCACAGATTTCAGAAAAAACCCGGCTGGTGTGGTCCGGCTGTCTTGCAGATGATGTTTTTAGCCTCTGGCATTAAAAAATCACAGACAGCTATCGCCCAAGCGGTCTATAAGCCTTGGTGGGGAACGGATCAGCAAATTATAATTGCTTATTTGAGTAAATATTTCGACAAATTGAGTTTTAAATCAAATGCAACTATCAAAGATATCAAAAAAAAGTTGAAGTCAGGTTATCTTGTATTAGTTGACTGGTGGGATGATTTTGATGCGGATGATCCCGACGGCCATTACACTCTTATAATTAGTTACGATACCAAGAGTAAAAAAATTAAGATGGCTGATCCTTCAAACGAACGTGAAGGAATTTGGAATATGGATAAGGACGAATTTGAGAAAAGGTGGTACGATTCCCTGGATACGGACGGACGGAAATGGATAAACGGCTGGATGCTTTGGGTTGACCCCACGTCAAAAAAGAAGCCCCTTTAACTTCCTTGAACCTTCTCCGGTGCCGGAAGGCGTTCCTTGCCCTGCGCGTCGCGCATGGTATTAAGCAATAACCTTTTCAAAATTTCGCTAAAAGAAATTCCATAAAGATCCAAAATATTAGACATGGCTACATCGAGTTCCTTTGGCCCGAATGCCGGATTACTATTGGAATCAATAAAATAATACCTGCCCGAAGAATCCATTCTGATATCAAATTTTCCATAGTCTGCCATTTTTGTCATTTCAAAAGCTTT
>Ga0209520_10001147_pt1 | contig 14935 bp, 12 predicted proteins | sample Rifsed16ft1_FD_184009 | JGI IMG/M metagenome (GOLD analysis project Ga0209520, IMG submission 184009) | Soil microbial communities from Rifle, Colorado, USA - sediment 16ft 1 (version 2) | ecosystem: Environmental > Terrestrial > Deep subsurface > Rock core/Sediment | place: Rifle, Colorado...
GAATAAATGGAGCCAATAACAGGAATTATGCTGATAGTTAAAGTTGTGGAGTCATTAGCCCCTGTGTTGCTCCCCAGAATAATTTCTATTGCCAGAGATGTCAAGGGGCTGACCACTGGCGATATTATGACACTTGACGAGTTTGACAAAGCGATAAGCGACAGACAGGAAATAATCGCAAGCAGGAAATGGGAAGACCCTGTGTGAATTTATTATGCGGTAGTAGCTTAATGGGAAAGCGCTGGTTCAAACAGAATCAGAGATGAGGTTCGACTCCTACTCCCGCTCAGTTATACTGTCCCACGCAAAGTTGTAAGCCACCCGCCTGCCCCTATTCGGGCAGGTTAAAAGATTGGACTTCATAACCCGCCGAAGTCCACGACTCCGCTCTGTGGGTGGGGAGCGGAGGGATTTTTATGGAGCTTGCTATTATGAACTATATACAAAAAGTCAGAAACAGGTTAAGCCTTAAAATTGACGTGGAGTCAGAATTATTGGATTTATATACACTTATAATTTTTCTGCGAGGAACATCTGTGACTCTAGAAGATATTCACGATGCATGGAGTATATGGCGGACGAATACAAAACCAGACCATTCGGCAATTATTCCTTTTGATGAACTTTCCTTAGAAGTGCAGGAACTTGACAGAGAATATGCAGTGGCTGTAAAAGATATTGCCTTAGAATTATTTTCTGAGCAGAAATCGGCTTAGGGGGGATAAGGTATTGAAATCTACTGCTTTGAACGTTCCACATCCAGAATCAGGAGTGGAGCTAAAAAATAATTTAGCAACCGCAGGGGCTGCGTTACCCCCAGACATAATACTAATGAAAACAGGTTATTATGATACTCCGTCTTGTATCATATTTTATTTCTCTGATTATCTGGGGAGATACTGTCCGTGAACACGCAAAGTTGTAGCCGATGAAAAGATGGGACTTAAAAACCAGCCGAAGTCCACGCCTTCGCTTTGTGGATGGACAGGGAGCGAAGGAATTTTTATGGAGCTTATTAATAAAACTTTCGGATTTGAACCACGATACTATTTTTATGCTTCGTTTTTCCTGAGGTTTGTTGCATCATTATCGATCTATTTTCTTATTCTTAAACTTTCAAAAAAGAAAATTATTGCTTTTCTGGGTGCTTTTCTTTTTATTATTTCATTTGCAGGTATAGAGTCAACAAATTGGGTTCACAATTCAGTTAATTATCTTTCGTTGGCAATTATGAACTTCGGATTCACTCTCATTTTTCAGGAAATAGGCAGTCAAACGTTTATCACACGAAAAATAGTCGCTGCATATATTTTATTTTCCGCAGCAATTACTTTAGCGGTAGTCAGAATGCACGGACTTCTTATTCTTTATCCGATTCTCGAAATACTTTTACTGTTTTCCAAATCTACCAAAATAAAATATGCTTTGTTACGTAGCTTAATAGTTATTTCCGTATTTTTCCTTCTTGGGAAATTAGGACTTTTTGGTAATGTTGGTATTTTAGCTTCTGCTCGGGTAAATGCTGGCCTGTTTGATTTTATACATCAAAGTAGCGAAAATATTTATAAAGTCGTACTTTTTCCTTTTGGATCCTTTTTTAACTCTCTATTTCCTTTGTATGTATTCGAAAAGAACTACTTGGCTAAGACTGTGCTTTTTGACATCTGTTTTGGCTTCCCCGAATTAATCTTTTGGACAATTCCAATTATAATTATTAATTTCCTTTGCTATAAAAAGGTCAAAAAGGGATTTTGGATATTTTTTGTTATTTGGTTTTTTTGGCTTGGTCTTTTATTTTTTATACAAAAGGGTTTTCCACAGGGTTTGGGTCTTCAGGGGGGTGAGGTACTTTTAGGAGGTGCGGTTTTTGCATTGTTCGTGGATTTAATTGCCCTAGCGTTTTACACGAAGAAGACCGAAATATGGACTATACTTACTTTTCTCCTGTTGTGGCCGTTTAGCTTTTTGGTTGCCCCGCATGTTCTTTACACTTCTCATACAACAATAGAGTCATACTCACGGTATATGACTTTGCCTTCCGCCGGTTCACAGATGCTGATCGTTTTCAGTTTATTTAGCACATTTACAATCGCAAAGAAAAAATTTCTCGTTGTAGTTTTAATTGTTTTAATACTTCTTATTAAAGTCTTCTCAAACATTCGAGGCGATACCTATTTCTTTGAATCCTCGCCTTATAGATTGAATACATATGTATCCGCTGTCTGGCAGTCATTAAACATTGCTTCATCCGATATTTCCGATACGGGTCGGATACGGATTTTTGTCTTTGGATATGATAATAAAGATAAATACCAAGGGGTGATAGGATTTGGAGGATGGTACAGATATGCACTTGAGCATAAAATAAATAATAGAAAACACTTGGTGGTGTTTTTAGGTGTACATGAGCTGGGTCAAGTTATAGAAGTTTTTAAAGACCCAAGTTATGGAGTCAGAGTCTGGGGTCCTGCAATTAAAGATAACTTAAAATTGGAAGATGTATACGGATTTGAGTTGAGAGGTGATATGGTCATTAGGAATGATGCTTTTATACGAGATGAGTTAGGAAAATTTGCTCTTTAAATTTTTAGATAATCTTTTCTGCGAGGATATTTAAAGTGTCTATGTTTTGTTGTAATAATAACCAGTTTGAAGAATTAGCCGGAAAGTTATCCCGCAACTGCCCTAATTTATTTCCGTAAAGCGTAAACCACTGGAGCGTTTTTTCATTTTCCTCTTTTTTATTTAATTTTACAAGTTCGTCTGTAAATACACCGGCTTGAGCAGAGAGGCGATAACTGGCTTGTTCAATCGGAGTTATTTTTTTATTTTCTACTAAATAATTTAACTCGGATACTCTCTTTGTTAAAAGACGATTGTGAAATGCAACCCTTTGTTCTTGAGAAAAAATTGTTTTTTCATGGATTTTTTCTGCCAATCTTTTGATCGCGTATAAGGAACTTCCAGGGTTAATTTTTTCCTTATTTAAGTTGAGTCCGGAACTATCCGCAAGAATATGTGCCGGCAAGAGAAGTAGAAAAGCAACAGTAAATATTCTTTTTAACATTATCACAATTTTACCACAAAAAAAGTGTTACGAAATACAATTGAAAACTAAAATACTACCACATATACTTAGCCAGACATATGGATACAATATCTATCTTTCTAAAGATAATTTTTGAAAATATAGATTTTATTCTACCTATCACAATAATATTTTTACTTATTACGTCAATCGGTGTAGTAATTACCTTAACTTTAGTCAATGAAGATCGCTGGAGTTTGATTTTACCTTTGGGAGTAGCAGTAGGGATCTTCTCATTCATCATATTTTTGGGAACTTTAAGTTATTTTTTCAAAGCAAGACCGGGGATATTAGTGATTTTAATTATTTATATACTTTTCGGTATCTTTTTTTATAAAAAACGAAAATATAAAATTCCGAAAATTAAATTTGATAGATTTTTTTTGAAATCTTTTCCGATATATTTTGTTATTTCAGGTTTGGTTGCCTTTTTGGCGGGCACAACACAATACGGTGGTGATGTTATTGCATATTGGGGATTTGCAACATCATTCGCAAACGGCAATTATCCTCTTCGTTCACCCTGGCAGCCTGATCTTTTAGCGAACCACCATCAGGGTACATACCTTTTTGAAGGAGCAATACATGCTCTAACAAACGCCGATATGATGTTAATTCATACACTTTATTCCATATATATTGTTCTATCGGGTATATTTCTGATTTGGGCGATTGTTAGAAAGATTACCAAGCGAGATATTTTGTCGGTTGTCCCGGCTCTAACCGTATATTTTTCTTTTGGGGCGATTTTTATACCCTTGCTATCAGTCTTGCGACAGTATCTTCATCCTGAAGTAGAACACATAGTAACACGCCTTCCGCTTTTACTTGATGCCAAGAATAGGTTGGGCGGGATGTCGAACCTCCCAGATATGATCTATATAAATCACAGAGCTGCAGCTTTACTCGGGTTTATATTGGTTTTATATCTTATTTATACCAAATTGAAGGTAAAGGGTTATTGGAAACCTATAATTATAGCTGCTTTTTCAGTTGCAATTGCATCTTCTGACGAAATATATTTACCCGCCCTTGTCTTTATGATTGGATTTTGGTTTATTCGAGAGATGATATTAAAACCAAAATTTAGAAAAGCTACATTTACTAGTTTTTTTCTTGGAACAATTATTTTCATAATTCTTTTCTTTTTAATTGGAAATGCGCTTCGTGATTCAATGTTAACACCACCAAAAGAAGGGACACGCTTTCGAATTATTACCAGCATGGAGTCGTTGTTGCAAAGAAACGAAAGTTTGAAAAGTGCGATTCTTAGGAATTCTTCCGACTCATCATATTTTTGGTTTTTACCGAGTGTCTGGGTTTTGGGTGCTCTTGCTTTGTTTTTAGCGATATCCAAAAGAAATTATTTAGTGATGCTTTTATTCTTTGCTACTATTGGAAGTTTTATTGCATTTTTTATAGTCGATCACACTTTTTACGCAACAAATAATGAGCGTTTTTTAAGTCAGTTGTATCAACATCTGGTATTTATAATTTCAATGTCTTCTCTTCTACTATTGAAAGGAAAAAGTAGGTTTCTACGACTTTTGGCAAAACTCTTTCTTTTTGTTCTTGTTGTTCCAAGCATAGTTTTTGCCTCAGTTTTTATTTATAAGTACGCGAAAAAACCGGCATACAACAATCTATACGGAAAAATTTCCGATGATAAGGTTTTGCTATGGCTTAGGACAAACAAACCCAAAGAACGTGTCTTTTTCGTTGACGGCTTCTTGTGGAAGACGAATGACCCTTATTTGACTAACCATGGGATTCAAAATTTCGGACTTTTTGTTCCGGTCGCACCTGCTGATATTAAAGTTCACACTCCTGACTTCGGAGTTGAGGCAATAGACGTGATTAATACTTTGAACCCTAGTGAAATGAAAGCGTTAAAAATTACATATTTGTATGTTTTAGATAATCAGGTAGGTAGATTTCCCTTAAAGCGTCAAAAAGATCTGGAAAACCAGGATTATTTTAAGAAAGTATATAAAGATAATTTTGGATCGCTTTACCAGGTCAGCAAACAGTATTATGAGAAAGGCGAAAATATGGCTGGAACAATTTCAGAGCTTTCCGAGATCTTAAAGGGAGGAAATATATTTTTGGATAACCCTCCCAATTTCAATTTTTATGTAAGGGCTGCTCTTGCGTTGGAATTAAAAGATAAAGAGAATGTCTATTCCGTCTGGGGTCCAGGAATTTTCAACTACATAGAAACAAAAATTATTCTTAAACAACCTGAAGATGGAATATCATACGACTATATAGTTGTTGGACCTGATTTAGACCCCAAAGCCGTATGCAAGTGCAACGAAATTGTAAAAATTTGGGAAATTAATCAGGCCGTAGCATACAAAGTAAGGTGAAAAATAAGCAACAGCGAGTAAGTATTGTTATTCCAACATATAACAGCTGGAGTACGTTGAAGGATTGCTTGGAATCAATTTTCAGGCAAAAACTTCAACCTACCGAAGTTATAGTTATTGATAATGCCTCGACTGATGGAACTAGTAAGAAAATAAATCAGTTAATTGGGAAAAATCAATTAATCAAGTTGATAAAAAATAAAAAAAATCTGGGAGTGACGGGTGGAAGAAATAGGGGAATAAAGGAAGCGAATAAAAATTCCGAGTTTCTTTTCTTTTTTGATCACGATATGGTGGCAGACGAAAAGATGCTTGAAGAGCTCGTTAAAGTAGCCGAATCGAATAAAAAAATAGGTATTGTAACCCCAAAAATTTATTATTGGGAAAGGAAAGACATCATTTGGTCCGCCGGAACCGACGTGAACCTTTTAACTGGGCAAACTGTTTTTTATGGCGGGGAAGATAAAGGTCAATATGATGAAGTAAAAGAAGTCGGAGTTGCACCTGCCGCTATTTTAGTAAAAAGAAAAGTTATCCATAAGATCGGAATGTTTGACCCTATTTACTTCGCGACTTATGAAGATACGGATTTTTGTTTTCGGGCAAAAAAGGAAGGATTTTTAACTTATTATGCTCCAAACGCAAAAGCATTTCACAAAATTCCTTATAACAAAAAGAAAGCAGAAACGAGGCTGTTGGGGAGAACTTATTGGATTGCCAGAAACAGGGTTGTTTTCATGAATCGTTACGGTAAATTTATTACTATTTTTTGGTTTTTCGAACCTATTTATTTTTTATACTATGTAATATTAGCCGTCAGATATAGAAAATTTAAAGCAATTTACGATTTTGTAAGAGGTACTACAGATGGTATATTGTCAAAATGAACATATTTAAAGATACCCCATTTTCGTACTATTGGATTATTAAAAGAATAATTGGAGATAATGTAGAAACTATTTTGGATTTGGGTTGTGGTGATGGGACTTTGATGGAGTCTTTACTGGACGGTGAGGATTGGGAGATAACCGGAGTAGAACTTCATCAGGAAACCTATAAAAAAGCCAAGCAGAAAGGAATTTATAAGGATGTTTATAACACGGACGTAGTTAATTTGAACAGAAAAATTAAAAGTAAAAAATATGAGGTGGTTTTTTCTTCGCAAATATTAGAGCACTTAAGTAAGCGTAATGGTAGAAAGGCTTTGGAAGTTTGGGAAAGGCTGGCGAGTAAAAAATTAATAATCACCACACCAGTTGGCTTTGTTGAGTTTGATCCGATTGAAAAAAAAGAAGATAATAACCCTCTTCAAAAACATTTATCAGGGTGGGAGCCAGAAGAATTAAGACAGCTTGGATTTAAAGTTTATGGCCAAGGTCTAAAATTAATTTACGGAAAACATGGACTTGCGAGGTTAAACCCCCCCCTTTTTTTACTATGGAGTGCACTTGGGTTGATTTTCAGCCCATTGGTTTATTTTTTCCCACGACTCGGAACATATATGTTTGCAGCGAAAGTGATTAATTGACTAAAGAAATGTTAAAACTTTTATTTCCTCCAAGTTATTTACCGTTTACTTACCCTTGGATAATAAAAAAGCTAATAAAAAAGGGTTCTTCTTTATTGGACGTCGGATGTGGGGATGGTGAGTTTATGACACATATAAGTAAAGGAGATTCCTCGATTAAGTTATACGGAGTTGATCTTTTTACGCCATATGTCACTAAAGCAAAAAAAACGAACAGTTATAGAAAAATATATAGGAAAGATGTACGCAGGATCAAATTTCCTAATAAAAGTTTTGATATTGTTATGGCATCACAAGTGATTGAACATTTGAAAAAGAAAGAGTCTTTATCCCTTATTAAGAAAATGGAAAATATAGCGATTTGGAAAGTAATTGTTGGCACGCCAAACGGCTATTTTCCAAGAGGAATATATGAGCGCAATGATTTACAAAAACATAAGTCATATTGGTATGTTAAAGATTTTAATAAATTAGGTTATAAGACATTCGGACAGGGGTTAAAGTTTATTTACGGAAAAAAGGGGCTCGTAAACTCTTATATAGGAAGACTGTTGCCCATTAGGTTAATATTATTTGTGATATCTTATATATTATCGCCGGTTACTTATTATTTTCCTGAATATTCGGCACATTTAATTGCGGTTAAAGAAGTCAGCTAAGTCTTTGTTAAAACAATAGTCACGAACATCGCCAAGATACCGTTGAGTGGTGATAGTAATGTTTCAAATGATAAAACAAATCTATATAGAAAGTTTGGTAAAATTTGTGGTAAGGTAAATCCACCGCTTATTAGATATCTGATAGGGGTATGTGGTTCAAAGGTTGTTAAATTTAGTTTCGGAAATTTATTCTCAAATGAACTCCTGTCTCTTCTAAAAATTATCCAAGGTAAAGCTCCATTGGCCCCCGATAAACTTCCTTTTATTGTAGTTTTCCACTTGGCGTTTGGATTAAAGGTCTCATGGTGGAAGTTTTTATAAATAAAACGACTCCATAATGAGTTGTAAGGTTCTATCATTATTATCTTCCCTTTAGCCTTTAAGCATCTTGAAAATTCAGAAAGGGCTTTTTCTGGATTTTTGATGTGATGGAAAGTGTTAAGCATGAAAAAGGCAGAAATGGAATTATTTTTAAAAGGCATTTTTTCGGCAGAAAAAGTCATATCGCAGTTTGGCAGTTTCATTACGTCGGAGGTAATAACTTCTGGAATAACTTCTTTTAAAAACCCCGCCCCAGAACCTATTTCAACTTTTTTTCCGGGAGGAAGAGTTCGGGAATATTCTTTGAAAGTGTTGTAAAAATCCAGGTAAATCTGATAAAGAAATTTCTTATTCTTAATTATTTCAGCTCTTTTTATAGTTGTTTCGGGAGAATCTAAATCGGTCATTTTAAACAAATTTTAAATTTTTAGCGGCAAACCAAACCATTTTTAAAAGCAACCATCCGTGGGTAAAGCGGGAAATATTAGTTTTTCCGTAAGATCTTTCTTTATATCTTATTGGTATTTCAATTATTTTTAAGTTTAATTTAGATGCTCCAAATATTAAATCAAAATCTCCGAACGGATCAAAGTTTCCGAATAATTTTCGATTTTTTTCAATTTTTTGATAGTTTTCTTTAAGGATTACCTTTGTGCCACATAAAGTGTCTTTAATTCTTTGGCCTAGTAAAAATGTAAACGCAGCGCTGAAAAATTTATTTCCCAAGTAGTTGAGGGCTCGCATGGCTTGCGCTTCCATTGGATAAACAAGTCGTGAGCCATTAATTAGATCTCCCTTACCATGTGCTGCTGCTCGGTAAAATTTAGACAGCTCTTTTGGGTCGACTGTCAAATCTGCATCCAAAGTAATCAAGAGTTCATTTTTTGCCTTAGAGAAGCCAAGCCTAACTGCATCTCCTTTACCTTTACCCCTTTGTTTATAAAGACTCACCTTAAAGGGGCCTTTATATCTTCCGATTTCATTTTTTATAACATTATAAGTCTTATCATTCGAGTGGCCTTCGACAAAAATAATTTCAATATTTCTGGCAAATTTAGGAATTTTTTTCAAGACTCCTCGCATATTTCCTTCCTCATTTCTTGCCGGTATTATCAAGGAGACGCTGAAGTTTTTTTGGATTTTTTGTGGTTTATAGATACTCCAGTTTGTAAGGCAGAATGAGTTGATGATAGGAAGAGGAGCGATAAATTTGTTTATAAAATCCGAAAGAGCTGGAATTTTGTATGGAACAAGAAACCTGTTTCCCGATTTAATCTTTTCAAAACCCTCAAGGTAAAAGAAATTATCTATATCTGCCTCCGTTAACCAATTGGGCTCTCTTGATTGCGGTAGTTTTAATCCTAACTTTTCACCTAGATCTAAAAGTGGTTTCCAAAAGAAATTGAAATAAGTTACAACAACGCGCGTATTTTCATTAGTAACCTTTTTAAGTTCTTTTATTAAATTTTGGACGTTGTCGGTTTCGTTTAACGTGTTTGAAAGTATGATACAGTCAAACTTGTCTTTTCCTCTTATACTCGCATTTTTAGACACTCCAAATTTGACCTTATTTTTGAGACTTGCTAGAAGCTCTCCACCTCTTGGTTCAATTTCCAAAACAGATGCGTCTTTTGGAACAAGATTCTTAATTAATTTTTGAATATCTTTGTGATAATAATTATTAAGTTTATAAAACTTTTTCCACAATTTTAGAGAAATAGTTTCTTGTGCTACCATTTGTTTTGGATTATATTACATTAAAAGCCATGAAGAAACTGAAACATTTCTTAAGTATAACCGATTTAGGTAAAGACGATTTAGTGAACGTTCTGGGTTTTGCGATTAAACTTAAAAATACTTCATTTTCAAAACAATCGATTCTTGTTAAAAATAAAACAATGGCTATGATTTTTGAAAAGCCATCACTTAGGACACGAGTCTCCTTCGAGGCGGGCATGACCCAGCTTGGTGGACATGCTATTTATCTTGCCCCTTCGGATATCGGATTAGGGAAAAGAGAGCCGATTAAAGACGTTAGTCGCGTGCTTTCAAGAATGGTTGATGTGGTAATGGCCAGAACTTTTTTACATTCTACAATAACTGAACTTGCAAAGTATTCGGACGTTCCTGTTATAAATGCGCTTTCAGATCTTGAACATCCATGCCAAATATTGGCTGATCTTTTGACAATGATGGAAAAAAAGAAAAAGTTTCGTGGGTTGAAGTTAACATTTGTTGGGGACGGAGAAAATAATGTTACCCATTCCCTTGCGCTTGCTTCAGGAATTTTAGGAATAAATTTTAGTGTTGCAGCACCAAAAGGATATTGGATGAAAAAGGAAATAAGTAACAATGTAAAGAAACTTGCAAAAAAAACTAAAGTAACAATTTTAGAAACCGATAACCCCGAGGAAGCAGCAAAAGAAGCAGATGTCGTTTATACCGATACATGGGTGAGCATGGGAGACGAGTCGGAAAAGAAAAAAAGGCTTGAGATATTTAAAAATTATCAGGTTGATAATAAATTAATGAAACTTGCAAAAAAAGATGCCATTTTTATGCATGATATGCCTGCTTATCGTGGAAACGAGGTTACAACCGAGGTGATTGATGGACCAAGGTCTGTAGTAATTGATCAGGCTGAAAATAGACTTCATGCGCAAAAAGCTTTAATCTGCTATTTATTGGATGCAAAATTAAGATGATTATTTTAGGAATAAATGCTTCTCATTGTGCAACAGCCGCTCTTTTAAAAGACGGAAAAATTCTTTCTTGCATAAGCGAAGAAAGATTAACGGGTGTTAAAAACCAGTCGGGCCTTCCGATTAAAGCAATAGAAAAAGCCTTAACAGAATCTAGATTGAAGTCGTCGGATGTAGATAAAGTTGCTTTTAGTTTTGAAGATATGGCCATAAATTCAGGCTTTTCTGTGTTAGGTGGAGATGAAGGGAAAAATAAAATAACATTGGGGTCAGTTGTCTGGTATGCAAAAGAGTGGCTATTAGCAAATATTAATTTCACAAGATACATTTATCCTGTAGTCCAAAAAATTTTTTATACATACTTTGTATTTCCCCAACTTAAGGAAAGATTACTTGAGAAATTCGAAAAGGAGACAAAAATTAGTAAAGAAAAAGTAGAGTTTGTTGACCATCACAATGCCCACGCTTACAGCGCTTATTTCGGATCTCCTAATTACTGGAAAGGCAAAAGACTTATCTTGACACTTGATGCTATGGGAGATAATGCATGCGCTACGGTTTCCATAGGAGACAAGGAAGTAATAAAAAGGATAGCTACGACACCTTTCGGAAATTCAATAGGTGACTTGTATGCTTATGTTACACACTATTTGGGAATGAAAATGGGAGAGCACGAGTATAAGGTTATGGGTATGGCGCCTTATGCAAACGAAAAATATGTTGACAAAGTTTATCAAAAAATAAAAGACTGGATTTGGGTGAATAAAAATTTAACGTTTGGAACTAAAGTATTTTCTCATGTTTTTTATAAACTTCTTGATAAACCCTTTAAAAACGAACGCTTTGATAATATTTCAGGCGCAATTCAGAAATTGACTGAGGAGGTAATGACAGAGTGGGCTAAAACGACGGTTCAAAAGACTAAAGTTCAAGATGTTGTTTGTGCTGGAGGAGTTTTTATGAACGTTAAAGCTAACGAAAAAATCGGAGAGTTATCTGAAGTGAAATCACTTTTTGTTTTCCCGAGTTGCGGCGACGAGTCAACTTCGATAGGAGCAGCTTACTTTGTGTATCAACAAAATCGCTACTCCGATAAAAACCTTCCAAGGATAGAACCTGTTGAGGGCCTTTATTTCGGCCCCGGGTTTAGTACTGAAATTATTTTAAAAGAACTTTCTAAGAAAAAATATAAAAATTACAAAGTTGAAAAGATAAAAGACATGGAAAAGGGAATTGCAAAACTGATTTCAGAAAGAAAAATTGTTGCAAGGTTTGCGGGCAGAATGGAATGGGGTGCTAGAGCACTTGGAAATCGGTCGATTCTAACCCATCCGCAAAATTTAGAAGGAGTGAGGGATATAAACGAGCAGATTAAAAGCAGAGATTTTTGGATGCCTTTTGCGCCCTCAATTTTGAGTGAGAAAATGGATAAATATGTTATTAATCAAAAGAGAATTCCCGGACCTTATATGGTTTTGGCTTATGAAACTACTGATGAGGGAAAAGAAAAGTTAAGAGCAGCGATTCATCAGTATGATTTTTCTGCAAGGCCCCAGGAAGTTAAAAGGGAACACAATCCAAGTTATCATAAACTTATTTCCGAATTTGAAAAACTGACGGGAATCGGAGCAGTTTTAAATACTTCCTTTAATTTGCACGGCTTTCCAATTGTGTGTACTCCCGAAGATGCTCTTTATGTTTTTGAAAATTCGGGATTAGAATACCTAGTTTTGGAAAACTTCCTGGTAAGCAAATGAGATTTAAGAAATATAATTGGCAACTCTTTGTGGTAATTACCTCGCTTATTCTCGTTACTATTTGGTTCAGAGAAAAAAATTTACTTGGGGCTGCAGAGTCCGCACTACCCTTTTATGATCTCCAGATAGAATACGAAATGACACGTTGGTCATGGTCTTCCCCGGGTTTAGGCAACACAGCCGGAAATATAACTGCTTCTTTTCCAACCTATTGGTTTTTGTTCCAAATAGAAAAGACAGGAGTACCAGCATATCTTATTGAAGCAGGACTTTTTTGGTTTTTACTTCTTGTTTCCGGTATATCGATAGGTTATTTAAGCAAAGAATTTTTTCCTAAACTGCCTCAAAAATTCATTATTTTAGCTGTTTTCTTTTATTGGTTTAATCCCTTCGTATTAGTAAACGTTTGGAATAGGTTTCTTTATAACCATATGTTTTTTTGGGTTCTTATTCCGCTTGCGTGGTTACTCTTCTTAAAAGGTATTAGGTTAAAGGATGTTCGTTATTCAATATACCTTGCACTCGTTACCGTCATTTTTTCTTATGCTTTGACTTCACCCGCTTTTGTGATACTTTTATGGCTAATATTTTCTTTCACATCTATTTTCCGATTAGTATTTGATAAGGGTATTCGTGTTTTTTTGATTACATATTTTTCCTTGAGTCTATTTTTCTTCGTGACTTTTAATCTATGGTGGTTAAGTCAGGTACTTAGTTTCGTCGGAACTTCTACTTATGATGCCGCAATCTCTAAGTATTTTAGTTCTATCGGAAATTTGTCTACCCTCTATTCGATAAGCGAAAGCTTGGGGAGATTGACCGATTTGGTAAGACTCCTTCACGCTGATTTCATACAAATTGGACCAATTTGGGCAAAATATTATGATGTTTTTGCAGTTAGGGGAATTCAGTTTTTTGCGGTGGGAAGCATTTTTTGGGCGATTTTAAAATTTAAGAAAAACAAAGAAATTCTTTATTTGGGTAGTCTATTTATTATTAGTCTCTTTTTAACCAAAGGAGTTCAAAGCCCTTTTGGTGAACTATTTCAGACAATTTTTCTAAAAAGTACAATCTTTCAGGTTTTTCGAAATCCCTTTGAAAAAATTGGTTTTTTACTCCCACTCTCTTCGTCACTCATTTTTACTTTTGCAGTTTGGAAAATTTCCTCTAAAGCTAAATACACATTTATTTATTTTTTATCTTTAGTGTTTCTAATTGTCGTTTGGGGTTTTCCTTTTTGGTCAGGATTAGTTTTCACAAACATTAAATATTCTGGTAGTAATGAGCTGGAGAGTTATGAAGTAACGGTGCCTTCCTATTACAAAAGCGCAAATAATTTTCTTAAGGAAAATGCAAAAAACAGTCGTTTTATAGCTTTGCCAATAGGAGATGAAGGAATAACACACAGCTGGGAAAAGCCATATAGAGGGGTAGAGCTGACGAGTAGTCTTTTTACAACTCCTGGAATTTCACTTAGAACAACAATTCCCTTTTATAATGATCTATCCGCAGAAATTTCGAAAAATCAACTTTCAAGAAATATAATTAATTTTATCCCTTATACAAACGCCAGCCATATACTTTTGAGAAATGACATTGATTACAAGGAAAGACAAATGGCGAATCCTTCTTCAGTAGAAGCAGTTCTTGGAAAATTAGAAGAAGACAACTTTTTATACAAGAAATTTAGCGAGGGAAAAATTTCAATTTATGAAGTTAGTAAAAATTATTTATGGCCGAAAATTTATTCTACAAAAAATTTACTATTAACAAACGATGCCAAGATTCCTGAGATAACTTCTTTTTCTGATAACTATCCGGAAGAAAAAAATGCATTTTTATATTCTTCCACCCAAAATGGTAACGTTTCCTTTCAGAAATCAATATTTTTTTTCAAAAACATATATTTTCAAAAAGTAAATACACCTCTCCCAAAGGATCTTACGGAAGAAGATTTACTTTCTCGGTTATTTTATGTAAAACACCTTCCGGGGAGTTTTTTTTATCCTCTTGCAAGATTAAAAGAAAAACTTTTGGAAGGCTCCCAGGAAGACTATTTTGGATGGCTAATATATAAAACTGGAATACTCGATAAAAGAGCAATTGAGGTTTATAAACTTAAAAAGGAAGGGAGAAATGAGAAAGCTATTTTGAAGGCGGAAGCAAGTTACAAAAAAGAATTCCAAAATATGGAACCTGAATTTAGTCAGTTTATGGGGGATCGTTCATCTATCGAGGATTTAATAAAAATGTCTCTTTTATACCAATGGATTCTTCTAGATAGGGTCAGTTCGAATGCAGCTAATAATATATCAGAATTTTTAATAGTTTGGGGTATAAAACCTAAGTTTGAGTTGCCGGTTTCCGAGAACAAGTACGTAATATTTGGCTTTGAATTACCAGAACACGGAAGTTTTGGAATAAACGCAGACGATTTAGATGAAAATACTTTGTATCTGGATGGTAACCTCTTGACTGAAAAAACATTTTATCTTGATAAAGGTGAGCACG
>Ga0209520_10001148_pt1 | contig 14934 bp, 16 predicted proteins | sample Rifsed16ft1_FD_184009 | JGI IMG/M metagenome (GOLD analysis project Ga0209520, IMG submission 184009) | Soil microbial communities from Rifle, Colorado, USA - sediment 16ft 1 (version 2) | ecosystem: Environmental > Terrestrial > Deep subsurface > Rock core/Sediment | place: Rifle, Colorado...
GTAGCGCTCGATCACCATCCGGTCCGACACCTGCACGCTCCCCACCTTGGCCACCCGCCCGACGTCATTGCGCCCCAGATCCACCAGCATGATGTGCTCGGCGCGTTCCTTGGGATCCGCCAGCAACTCCTTCTCCAGCGCCTGGTCTTCCGGCTCCGTCGCGCCGCGCGGACGCGTGCCGGCGATCGGGCGCACGGTGACCAGTCCGTCTTCCAGGCGCACCAGAATTTCCGGCGAGGAACCGACGATATGGAAATCCTTCAGGTCCATGAAATACATGTACGGCGAGGGATTGAGCGTGCGCAGCGCGCGGTAAAGATCGAGCGGCGCGGCCGCAAACGGAATCGCCAGGCGCTGCGACAACACTACCTGCATGATGTCGCCGGCGCGGATGTATTCGAGCGAACGTTCGACCGCCTTCTCGAATCCTTCCTGCGTGAAGCCCGAAATGAAATCGGCCTCCGCCACGGCTTTGTTATTCTCCAGCGCCACGGCCCGCGGGATGGACTGACTCAAACCGGCCACCAGTTCGTCCAGGCGTGCGCTGGCCTTGGTGTAGGCATCGGCAATGGCCGGATTGACATGAATTACAACGTAAAGCCGGCCTTGCAGGTTGTCGAACACGACCACTTCATCCGAAACCGTGAGCAGAATGTCGGGCGCGCCGATGGCGTCGGGCTTGGCCATCTTGCCCAGGCGCGGCTCCACGTAGCGGATGGTTTCGTAGCCGAAGTAACCGACGAGTCCGCCGGTGAAGCGCGGCAGTCCGTGGATTTCGGGAACGGTGTAGCGCGCCTTGAAACGGCGCACGTAATCGAGCGGATCGGAAACCGTTTCACGCTCGACCGGTTTGCCGTCCTTTTCCACCGTCACGTCATTGCCGGTGACGCGCAGGAGTGTGCGTGCCGGCAGGCCGATGATGGAGTAACGGCCCCACTTCTCTCCGCCCTGAACCGATTCAAACAAATACGAATACGGCCCGCATGCGAGCTTGAGGTAAACGCTTAAGGGGGTATCGAGGTCGGCCAGGACCTCGCGCATCAGGGGGATGCGGTTGAAACCCTGGGCGGCGTAATTATCGAAATCTTTTTTGCTTAACGACATGAATCACCATGAGATCACCAGTTAAACGGTCAGACAGCAACACGAGCAGCGGCCCGGGGCCACCACCAGCGCAGATCCGACCATTTACGTATTCTGTGTCTCATGGGTGTTGTTTGGCCTGTTACGCCCTGGCAGGAACGCGGAGATCGCAGAGACGCAAAGCACGCGGAGAATTCTTGAGTAGAAACCCTGTAATTCTTTGCGCTCTCTGCGCCTTAGCGTTCTCTGCGTTCATTCCAGAGCACATCATTTATCGGCATAAAGCCGCAGATATGGCGGCACCTCGGTCAGCGAATCCACCACGGCATCGGGCAGAGACTGACGGATATCGTGTCCGTGATTATAGCCATAAGTCACGCAAATGACAGGCATGCCCGCCGCGCGCGCGGCGTGCACGTCATTGCTCGAATCCCCGACCAGCACCCCGTGCGAGGTATCTATGCTGAAGTGCCGGCAGGCGTGTTGCAGCGGCAGTGGATCAGGCTTCTGCTTCGACAGGCTGTCGCCGGAGAGCACCAGCTTGAAGTACTTATAGAGCTCGAGATTCTTCAGCAGCGGCAGCGTAAAAGCTTCGGCCTTGTTGGTAATACAGGCCAGCGAATACCCCTGCGCGGAAAGCTGCTCAAGGGCCTCGACTACGCCGGGATAGGGACGGCTCAAATTGGACACGGCCTCGCCGTAATGCCGGCGAAACAGCCCGAGCGCTTGCTCGAAAAGTTTCGGATCGGGTTCGGCCTGCATCTCGCCAGTGAGCGCGCGCTTCACGAAACGCGGCACACCATTGCCGATCCAGGCGCGATAGTGCTTGATGTCCCACGCCGGACGTCCCAGATCAGCGAGCATGCGATTCGCCGCCGCGGCCAGGTCCGGCACCGTATCGATCAAGGTACCGTCGAGGTCGATCATGACCATCTTCACGGTCAGCGGGAAGGTTACAGCGCTGTTCATGCGGACAGGGCTGTTCATATGAGTTTTTGACGCCAAGACGCCAAGACGCAAAGAAAAACAGATTTCAAATTTGAAAACCTTTGCGCCTTTGCGCCTTTGCGACAAGAAATCATATTTTCACACTCTGGCCTTCGCCAGCTCGTCGCGCATCGCCTTGACGACCGAATTGTAACGGTTGGGATCGCCGGCCTTGCCGGCGCTGAAGATGGCGGAACCCGCGACAAAGGTATCGGCGCCGGCCTCGGCGATCTCGCGGATGTTGTCCACCTTCACACCGCCGTCAATCTCGAGGCGGATCGGACGCCCGCTGGCGTCGATGAGCTTGCGCACCTCGCGCAGCTTGTCGAGCGACGCGCGGATGAAACTCTGGCCGCCGAAACCCGGGTTCACCGACATGAGCAAAATCATGTCGACCTTGTCCATCACGTACTTGAGATAATCGAGCGGGGTGGCCGGATTGAACACCAGACCGCATTTACAGCCCGAGTCGCGCACCAGTTGCAGGCTGCGGTCGATGTGCTCCGAACCCTCCGGATGAAACGTAATATAGGTGGCGCCGGCTTTGGCGAAATCGGGGATGATGCGATCCACCGGCTTGACCATCAGGTGCACGTCAATATCGGTCTTCACGCCATGCTTGCGCAACGCCTCGCACACCAGCGGACCGATGGTGAGGTTGGGGACATAGTGGTTGTCCATCACGTCGAAGTGAACGATGTCGGTGCCGGAAGCCAGTACGTTCGTGACTTCCTCGCCCAGGCGGGCGAAGTCGGCCGACAGGATGGATGGAGCAATCTTGTAATCACGCATGATGTTAACCTTATGTCTTGAGAGATTTGCGCAAAGAGGCGCACTTTACCTGAACCAAGTGAAGTTTTCAGCCGTGCCACACCGACTGCACCAGGCATTTTTTGGCACTTTGGGTCTTTATCGACAGGCTCAATTGGCTGATCTTATACTTTGCCGGAATCCCCACAATCCCAAATGAATTTACACCCTCATAAAAAATTCAGGGCGTTACTGGGGTGGTTCCTGCTCCTGCTGGCCGGCCACGGCATGGCGGACTCCGCGCCGGAATCCGATCTGATCCGCCATCCCGCCCCCGCGCGTTTCAACATCTGCTTCAATCACGGCTGTCAGAGCCTGGCCGACGTCAGTCTTACGCCCGAGCAGTGGCAGGAGATACGCAAGTTCTTCTCACCAGAACCTGCATCGCCACGGGAGGAACGTGAACGTATTGCGCAGGCTGTGGGAAAGCTGGAAACCCTCGCGGGTAAACTGACCGGCATCGACAACGACCGCGGAGGCAGCCTGGCCGGCTTGTGGATGTCGAATCAGATGGATTGCATAGACGAGTCCACCAACACCCATACTTATTTAGTCATGCTGAAAAACGACGGGCTGCTCAAATATCATGTCCCCGCCGATAACGCGAGGCGCATATTGCCGCGCATCTATCCCCACGCCTCGGCCGTGATACAGGAGATGACGACGAAGCAGAAATATGCGGTGGATTCCTGGTTCCAGGATAACGGCCAGCCGCCCTTTATCGTTCCCCTGAGCACGTGGAAACGGGGCTGGGCACCCGGAGATGAAATCCCGGATTCCGATAAAGACAACTAAGGATTCTCTGATTAATGAACTACTCAACGCACAATTTTGTCAGGAACAAAATTGGACGCGCTTCAGCGCGCCCTTCCGGGTGCGCGCCATGGATGGCGCGCATCAAAGGCGCAGAGACGCAGAGAAAATTCAGGGGATATTTTTAACGAGGAAATACTCTGCGTTCCTCTGCGTTCTCCGCTGCGTCTCTGCGTTGAAAACTAATAAATCAGACTTTCCCTAAGTTCTTTTGGTCAACAACCTGCGACTGACATTGCGCACGCTTTTGCCGATAAAGCGCGCGCTGCGCTCCAGCCAGGTTTTGCGGTCGCGGGCGAGCGCCTGTATTTCTGTTTCGGTGAGCAATTCCGGTGCATGGCTTTTCTTGAGGCGCGCGACAGCCACGCGATCGGCCTCGCAGAATTTTGCGTACAGCCACCGACTCACCGGATTCCAGGAACGGCCGCGGCGAAAATGCGCGGCGAAATCCACCACGTGCGGTTCACCGTCGGCGCCGATCAGGATATTGCCCTGGCTGCGCAGATCGCAATGCGCCACGCCGGATTCATGCAGGCGATCCACCAGGCGGTAGAACCGCTCGAAGAATGGCGGCGTCAGCCCGCCGGGCGGCACCTCGCGTGCACTGGTTCCGGGAATGTACTCGAGCAACAACGCATCGCGACCCACCCGGCGCAACAAGCGTGGCACGCCGCGCGCGCCTGTGAGCTGCTCGAGGGCACGCGCTTCACGCCGCGCCGACAATGGGCCCACGAGACGCCGGAACCAGGGATCGGCCTTGCCGTAATCCTTCAGCACCGCCTCGGCCTCGCCCGCTTTAATCAACAATACATCGGGGCGTGAACCGCCTCCCCGATGGAAGATTTTCACCGCGTGGGCGCGCAGGTCATCAAGACCGAGGTTTTCGAGCGAAGACATGCGCGAATGATAGCAAATCGGGCGCGTGAGACGTGAATCGTAAATCGTGAGTCGCAAGACGCGATCTGCTACGATTCACGACTCACGGTTCACGACTTACGATTTACGATCTATGCCGGTTGCCATCACGCTTCACATTCTGTCCGCGGTGGTGTGGGTCGGCGGGATGTTTTTCGCCTGGATGGCGCTGCGCCCGGTCGCGGCGAGCCTGCTCGAACCACCGCTGCGCCTGCCACTGTGGTCGAAGACCTTCGCGCGTTTCTTCCCCTGGGTCTGGACCGCGGTGATACTGCTGCCGGCGAGCGGTTACTGGATGATCTTCGAGGTGTTCGAAGGTATGCACAATGCCGGGCTCTATATTCATGTCATGCAGGTCATCGGCGTCATCATGATTATGATCTTTCTGCATCTGTTCTTCGTCCCGTACCGGCGCATGAACAGAGCGATCGCTGCCAGCGATTTCGCCGCCGCGGGAAAACATCTGGCTGCCATACGAAAACTCATCGGCACCAATCTCATTCTCGGCCTGATCACCATCACCGTCGCCTCCGGCGGCGCTTACTGGGGGTAGTGAAATGAAAAAACTTGTTCTTCCGCTCGTCTCATTCGCCTGGCTGGCTTTTCTTCAGGGCTGCGCTCCGCTCCGATCCAACCCCGACATGATCTCCGTCGAATCCGACCCGTCCGGCGCAGAGGTTTACGTCATGGGGAAGAAAGTCGGCATCACACCGCTTGAGGTCAGGCAGGTCGAGGTCTTTCCGCTCACCTACAGCCCCGGGCAGCAGTCGCTTTATGGGACCATCGTGCTGCGGTATGCGGGCTGCCATGATTATACACAGCGCGTATCCACCACCGCCTACGGCAAAGGCATCAATGCAAAACTGGATTGCGGACAGAAACCGGCGGAGGCGGCGCGCACCGATCGGAAGGAGGCCGACGCATCGATTGAAAAACGGTTGCAGAAGTTGAAGGAACTGCAGGAGAAAGGCCTGATTACCGAGGAGGATGCCAAGGCCACGCGCCGGCGCATCCTGGAAGGACTGTAACCACATCGCACCTGCGCCTTCCGGCGCAGGTGCGATGTGTCACCCGAGGACGAATTCTCAGAAGCCCATGAACAGCATGAGCGTGGTCAGGGCATCGCCCGCAGCCGGCTCAGGGTCGTCATATTTGTTGCCGCTGTACCGCGTGTGTGACAATTGCAACTCGATATTCTGGGCCACCATCCAAGTACCGCCGACCAACAGCGCATTGTCCTTGTTCCGGGTCGCCGCCCCATTGTCGCCATTGCGGTAACCCAGCATCAGCGTCCCCCGGCTGGGCATCACGCCCACCTCGCCCAGAATGGACCAAGCCTTCTTGTCGTTGACGGCGGTGTTGAAGACATTGGTCGTGCTGGGTTTGGCCTTGCCATAGGTGAAATAGAAACCCGTTGGCTTGGCGCCGATCATGCCCTGTGCCTGCGCATCCACCGCCCAGCCTTTGGCATCCTTGTCATCCGCCAGTCCGGTGGTGGTGCGCTTGGCTTTGCCACCGAAGTACTGCGCGCCGAATCCGGTGTCCCAACCGCCCAATTGCGGCGTGAGCGCGGCGCGCAGATAGTGCGCGAGGCCGCTTACCGCCACGCTCCCATGATCCGGCGTCCAGAACGTGGCGTTCACGAACCCCTTGGCGCTGGACGCGACAAAGGCGACCCCCTCCGCCGCTCCCGAACCCAGCCCGATGAATTGCTGCGCGGAGGTCGCGGTCCTGTCCTCGGTAATGCGCTGGAATCTCACCGCCCCGGTATTCAGCAGTTCAAAACCATAACCCGCGCCGCCGGCGTCGGTCGAAAAGACCACCGCGCCGAAATTGCCGCTTTCGCCGGGATTATTGAAGTGCGTTTTGAACGAGCCGAAGTTGTGGTCCGCGTGGATGGAGGTCAGCGAGGCTTCCAATAGAAAGCCGATATTGTCGTACGCGCGGCCGCCAATCAACAACGCGGCCTCATCGGGAAACTGAAGCTCGCCGGTGTTGGTCGCCACCGTTTTGTCAGAACCGTTGGTGCGTTGATACCGGATCTTGGTAATCAAAGAGGCGTTCAGGACCACAGGGATGGACAGATCATCGCCCTGGACCATGCTCTGTCCGCCGGTTTGAGTGTAAGCTCCGGCTTTAAAAGCACGACCGTAAGCATTCAGCGCCGGATAGTGCTGGAAGTGGCAGGAAGCACAGGCCTGGCCCGTCTGGCGGGAGAAGGCCGGAACAGCCGATGCCGAAGTAGACCAGAGATTGGACACCAGCAGCACTGCCAGTGAAGCAACAATATCACGCGTTTTCATGGCACTCTCCTTTGTTAGCGGTTAATTCCTAGGCATCGCCATCCAACACGATTTACGGTAGACACTGCGGCATTTTGCCGCATTGATATGAATCAATAATCCGGTATTTGCAGCCAAAGCAGCGGATCAAACATCCGATAAGAACCGAGGGGCAGGGAACCCCTGAAACCGGACGTTAGCCATTGATCCGGAATAACTTCTTCCAGACTGTCAACGCCCGGATATACAAGGCGTTATTAGCGATATCAGGGGAGATTAAAGATGACGTATCAGATTTGTCTATAATTTCTGCCATGCGGACTTGCTGTGATGGGCTGTAAAAATCTTTCACCGACTATACATACTGGAGAAATGCATCATGTTGAAATCGAAACTTGCCGTTCTGGGCGCGGTGCTGGCGCTGTTCGTGATTCCCGCCGTGCACGCCGACGATCCGGTCAAACCCAATCCGGAAATCCGGGCGGACAAAAAAGAGATCGTGCAGGACCGCCGGGAAATCCGCGACGACAAGCGTGAAATCCGCCAGGATTTCCGCGAACGCAACCAGGACCGGCGTGAACTGCGCGAGGAGCTTCGCGAAGGCGACAAGGAAGGCGCGCGCGAGGCGCGGCGCGAACTCCGGCAGGACAACGCCGAACTGCACGGTGACCGCCGCGAGCTGCGCCAGGACAAACAGGAACTGCACCGGGACAAGCGCGAGCTGCGCCAGGACCGCCGCGAGAAGTATGAGGACCCGCGTGATGGCAACGGGGCCATTACCCCGGCGGAACGTCGCGAGTTGAGAAGGGACCGCGCCGAAATCCAGGATGACCGCGGCGAACTGCGTCAGGATAAACGCGAATTGCGCGGCGACCGCCGTGAGCTGCGCCGGGAATACCGGGAAGGCGACCAGGAAGGCGTGCGCGAGGCCCGGCGTGAAATCCGGCAGGACAAAGGCGAGCTCCGCGGCGACCGCCGCGAACTGCGCCAGGACCGCCGTGAATTCCACCGCGACCGCGGTCAGGCCCATCGCGCCAGACGCTGACCCAATCTCCTGGCATGACAAAAAGCGGGGCAACAGCCCCGCTTTTTACGTCTGTCGATTATCGCGCCACCAGCGTCCCGCGGTACATACGCATCTGGCAATCGCAACGCCAGAAAAAAAGGGGGCGGCTCAAAGCCAAGGCCCTTTTTGTGTTTTGACGGTTTATTTTATTTTTGCGAACAGGGGGCGTTCGCAAAGTAAACGGCAAGCTGCTTGATAATATCCTTGGACAGCAGATTTGTCGTCGCATGCATGATCGGTTGCGGGCGTCTGCCGTCCTGGAACTCTAAGAGCTGCGCTTCGAGATACTCGGCATTCTGCCCGCAAAGCTTGGGAATGAGGCCCTGGACGGGAGTGGCCCCCCTGGGGCCATGACACTGTTCGCAGGAAGCTGTTTTTTCTCCGCCCGGTCGAGCAGTGTTTTGGGCGTGGACGGCCGAAACCCCCATCAGGAAAAGAGCGGCAAGCGAGGTTGAGAGCACGACAATTCTATATTGCTGCACTTGAGTTATCTCCTATGCGAGTTATACAAGGGTATTGCCCGATATTTTGCGCTTCATTGGACAAAAAGAAAATACTTTTCGGAGAGCAGCTCTACTTGATTTGAGTCACCAAGTATTCGACGGCGGCCTTGACTTCGTCGTCCGCCTGCGCGCCCCCCTTGGGCGGCATCGCTCCCTTGCCTTTGATGACCGAGGCGACCAGCGCCGCGTTACCCCTTTTGAGAATGGGTTCCCACTTCGCCTTCTCGCCTTCCAATTTCGGAGACATCATCTTGTGGCAAACGGCGCAGGACTTTTCGAACACCGCCTTGCCGTCGGCGGCGGCTGCAATCTGAGCAGTACCAAACAGCGCTGCCGAGGCCGTAACAATGATCATCGTGAGTTTCATGTCAGTCTCCATATTATGTTGAGAAAGCACATCCCATTGAGCAGATTTGGCCCTGTTCTCGGGGCGCCAGCAGAACCGGGTTCCCGAAGCCGAGCCTCGTGCGGCGCCAGGCTTAACAGTTTAATGCACCACCGAATATAACGCTGCAGGCGAAAAAAAGGCTAACAGTCACTGCCGAGTAATAATCCCGGATCAGCGCTTATTTCGCCGGCTGACTGGCATAGAAAGATGCGACACTTTCTATGATGGAGTCGCTATAAGGCAGACTCATCTTATGCATCGTGGTGCTTTCGCGCTTATCATCGCGATACGCCCGCAGGCTCATGATGAGATAATCCCTGTCCTGCCCGCTGATTCTTGGGACCGCCATCGCGGGGTTGTCCACGGCGGCGCCATGGCAACGTTCGCATTTGTCGGTCAGCTCCTGGACGAGCGTTTGTCCCTTTTCAGCGGCTTTGGACTTCTGGACGGCATAGAACGTGGCGATGTTCTCGATGTCTTTATCGCTGAGACCGGTGACGTAAAGTCGCATGTTTTCGCGCTTGCGAGTTGTTCGGTAGGCCTTGATTGCGTTCGCCAAGTACCGAACATCCTGGCCGGCAAGACTTGGCGTCGCCGTGTCGGTGCTTACGCCGTGAGAGCCGTGACAGCCGCCACACACGGCGCTGAGCGGTTCGCCTGCCGCCGGATCACCAACCAACGGCGCGCGGCACGTGGAACCGGGGTTTGAGACGCGAAATACAGCGCCAGGCTTTCCATATCCAGCCTGCTCAAACCAGCCAACATTGAATGCATCTGGGTTTTCTGGCTATCTCTGTGTAAATATTCCTGGATGGCAACAACAAAATAGCGGGGTTGCTGGCCGGCCAAACTGGGCGTGCCGGGAATCTTGCTGTTGCCGTCTTCGCCATGACACTTTGCACAGGCTGGTGCCAGCGCCTTGCCGGTTTCATAGGGGGAGAAGAGTGGAGCCTCCTTTCCCGAGGCGGTCGTGATTGGCGGCAGACTGGCGTAGTACGCGGCCACATGACGTGCGTCCACTTCATTCATGCCTTCCACCATCTGCCTGGGGGCGGCATGAGCACGCTTTCCTTCTTGGTAAGCAATTTATTGCCGCGAGCAGATAACGCTCCCGCTGCGCCGCCAGATGTGGAATAGCCGGGGCGGCGCCCCTGCCATCCACGCCATGACACCCCTGGCATTCTCGCTCCGCGAAGGCCTTGCCCACACGCACATCCATTGCCACTAGCTTCTCGGTTGCAGTTTTGGTGGTTGATTCCTCTTTATCCGTGCAGCCGATCAGCGCCACGATAATACTAAACTCAGCATAAAATGTTTCATTGGAAACCTCGAAAAATAGCGGGTCCGCCAACGTTTACCTGCTTCCGAACAAATGATGCTATACGGAATGGGTTGTCCGCGTTGACACAGATCAACATCGAATCTCCTTCTGTCCGGCTTCCGGTCAATCAACATCGCTATCCTTCCTCCAAACAACCTGCGGAAGCGCCGGGGCAAACCACATTTGATACATGGACACCACCCACATGAAGGCGAAACATAGAGCCATGACCATGCCGGAAATCATCACCACCCATGCAAACCATGCATACAGTTTGGTCATATACCAGGCGCTGACGTCCAGCAAGGTGCCGATAAAGGGCATCGCGATGACGACGCACTTGAACCACACCGGACGCAGGCGGGCATGGCTGAAGATCAGGCCGATCGTGAAGAAGATGAAGGTGAAGCCGAACAGGTGAATATGCGACACGCGAACGAGCGTGAAGATATCGGCACCAGTATCCATTTCGGTTGCCTTCTTGATGTTGTCGTATCCCATCAGGTTAAGCAGGTGCGGGTTGCTGCCGTCGTGACAACTCGCGCAGCGCTTGTCCAGCAACGGCTTAATCGCCGTCTCGTAATGGGAGCGATCCGCGCCTTCCTGCACCCACTTGATGAGGGCAGCACCCTCGTCGGCCGGAAGCATCGTGGACATGGGTCCTCGCAAGGCCCCCTCAAGCCGCGAGCCTTTCCCGCTGCCCCGATAGGCGAACACGATATCCTCGTACGACAGCATGTTCGGATTCCCGTCCCGCCCGGCTTGGGCGTGAAACACGTAGATCAAAGCAAACAGGTAGCCAAAGGCGAGAATGACGAGCGCCGAGGTGTACAGCACGCGCAGGCTGCAAGGCAGCTCCGAGAAGTGGTAAAAAAGCCTATGCTCCGGGGCATCACTCATGGTCTGTTCCTTTCTGTTCCTTTTGGTCTTGTCAACCGGAAATGGTCACTTGCCCGGCACGGGCACGAACACGACCGCCCGCGCCTTCTGCCGCGCGTAGTACGCCGCGAGGTTCTCGACGTCCGCCTCGGTGAGCGCGTCGGACATGGCAGCCATCGCCGAGCTCTTGCGCACGCGCGCCCGATAGTCGCGCAATACCTTTTCCAGATAATCCACGCGCTGACTCGCGAGGGCCGGCAAAAAGGGGGCAACGCTGTTGCCGTTGACACCGTGACAACGATCGCACTTCTTCGCCCACTCGGCGGTCGTCAGGGGCCGGCGTACGTTCGGCGGCTGCGGTGGCTGCGCCGCGTAAAAGGCCGCCATATCCTTCATCACGCGGTCATCGAGCGCCGCCGCCAGGCCCTTCATCGATTCGTCGCCGCGTGATCCGTCCTTGTAGGCCTGAAGCGCGGTCGCGAGGTACTGCGCATCCTGACCTGCGAGGCTCGGGATGTCGGGATTCGTGCTGACTCCCTGTTTGCCGTGACACCCAGCACAGGCCGCGGCAGCGGCCTTGCCCGCCGCCTGGTCGCCGGTTACCGGGGTCTGCGCCCGCGCCGGTTTTTGCAGTGCATAGTAGAGCGCAAGGTTATTCATGTCCGCATCGCTCACGGCCGCGAGCAGGGACTGCATCACATCGTGCTTGCGCTGGCCGCTCTTGTAGCCCTTCATGGCCGCGACAAGATATTTCGGGTCCAGCGCGACGAGATTTGGCATGCCGGGCGTCTTGCTGATGCCGCCCTCGCCATGACAACCCGCGCAGGCGGCCGCGTCCGCCTTGCCCGCCTGCACCGGGCCGGGCTTGGCCGGCACGGGCTTTGCCCCGCTGGCGGCGACGGGTTGCGCGGGATCGAGGCTCGCATAGTAGGCCGCGACTTTGACCAGCGCGTCGTCGCTCAGGAACTCGGCTGCGCCGTCCATCACCTTTTTACCGCGGGCGCCTGACTGATAGGCCCGCAGCTCAAGATAAAGATACGCCGGGCGCTGGCCGGCGAGATGAGGCACGCCCTTGACGGTACTGATGCCGTCCAGGCCGTGACAGCGAACGCACGAGGCCTGCGCGATGCGTTTGCCTTCCGCAATCTCCACGGCCGTGGCATACACGGCCTGGAGGCCGTCTTTCTTGACCGCCCCGGCGCGCGCGGCTTGGGCGTTCGCTCCCGAGGAATAATCCACGATGGCCGCGCCCACGGCAACCATGAACACGAATGCCATCCGGTAATGATTCCGCACGCGTCGTTTCATCGATATTCGCCAGGTTCACGGAAAAGTTCTTCGATTCTGATCCGTCTTCTCGGTCAGCGTCAATTCAATTCGGCGGCTTACCGTTATTTTTCGGGAAGCTGGCCCTGATTCGGCACCCACGGCGGAAACAGGCGCGTCAGACCCCAAAGCATGCCGAACGGGAGAGCGAAAATCGTGGCGACAATCAAGACGCCCTCGCGCCCCCAGACGGGCGGGACATAGACCAGCAAGCCTTGCATGGTCTTTGAGAGCTCTTGGCCGCCAATCACCACATTCCAGCGCATGGCCAATACGGCGAGCAGTACCAACACCGCCGAGACCGTCACGCCGACGACCAGGTGTTTGTCTTGCGTGCCGCGCCAGATGACGTACGTCAGGATAAAAAACGCCATCACGGAGCCCCCCACTTGGAGCACCCACACGCCAAACCACAGCGGTCCCGCGATCAGAGCCATGACGGTGTCGATCCCTTCCCTGCCCTTGTAGACGATGTTGGCAAACTCGAGAAATTCCAGCACCATGGCAAATATCAGGAAACCCCACAGCAGGTACGCCAGGCCCTTCATGCAGGCTCCGTCGATGGGCGTCTTGCGGAATCGTGACGTCAGCACATACAGAACAATCAGGATGGAGATACCCGAGATGATCGCGGACACCAGAAAGATGGCCGGCATCAAATCCGATCCCCACCACTCCCGCGACTTCAAAGAACCGAACACAAACCCGACATAGCCGTGCAGCCCATGGGCGCCGACAATGCCGGTAATGGCCAGCGCCTTGAGCCACTTGGCGTCATAGGCACGCGTCGTTGCGGAGATTTCATCGGACCCTAATGTGAGCGCCCGGTAGAACTGCCGCAGCAGGCCTTTCCGATCCCGCGCCATGGCGACGATATCCTCGCGGTAGGCAAACCAGATTTCGAGCATCACCAGGATCACATAGAACGCCGCGAAAAATCCGAATGCCGCAAACGCCGACGTCAGATGTGGCGTCAACATTACATTCAAGGCCCGCTCGGGATGGCCCAGGTGCAGGAGCAGAGGCACGGGCACGAAGATCATGAAGGCCAGCGAGGTCAGCAGGGCAAAACGGGCCACCGGCTTGAATCGCGGCACGCCGAACACGTGGTAAAACGTGGCGACCGTAAAGGAGCCCGCGACGATGCCGGTGATGTAGGGGTAAATGACGATCAGTATCCCCCAGAGGATGATGGTCTCGTTGGGATAAACGTAGCCCGTATAGCGAGCAGCGTGAAGCAAGGCCTCCATCACATCACCTCCTTGTCCAGCCCGACGTAAAACACGTTAGGCGAGGTGCCCATCTCGGGTTTCAGGACCCGAGTCCGGTTTTCACGGATGAACTTGCTGATCGGGCTCTCGGGATCATTCTGATCCCCGAAGATGCGCGCGTTCGTGGGACAGACCTCCACGCACGCGGGCTTGAGCCCCCGGGTGATGCGGTGGTAACACCAGGTGCACTTGTCCGTCACCCCGTGCTCATGGTTGAACAGCCGCACGCCGTATGGGCAGGCCTGGACGCAGTACTGGCAGCCGATGCAGTAGTTGTGGTCGATGAGCACCACGCCGTCCGGGGTACGGAAGGTGGCGCCCACCGGGCAGACCTGGACGCACGGTGGGTGCTCACACTGGTTGCAGAGCTTCGGCACGAAAAACGCCTTCTCGATCTTCGCGTCCTGATAGCGGTTATCGAACCGATACTCTTTTTCCGAACCCGACGCGGTGATGTTTCCCGGATCCTGCTGGCTGTCGACGCGCGGTTTCTTCTCGCCCTTGAGATAGACATAGCGCTCCACCCAGGTGCGGAAGTGGTGCGCGTCCCGCGCCACGCCGTTTTCGGTCTTGCACGCCTCGACGCAACGCAAACAACCGATGCAGCGGGTCGCATCCACGCCGAAGCCCCAACGGTGCTTGGTCCAGTCGTAGCCGGTCGTGGACAACGCGGGTATGGCGGCCGCCAGACCCCGCCGTCCCATGAGCCCTACGGAGACGAGCGCGGCGCCGGCGAAAACGATAGCCCTGCCGAGGAGCCGCATAAAACGGCGTCGGCCCGGCTGATGCTCGCTGATTTTCCACTTCATGGGGCGGCTCCTTCAGCAGCGGCAGAGATTGTTGGTGGCCCGGGAACGGGGTTCATTTGCATTTCAAGCCGGCGTAATAGGCCGCCAGCTGTTCGATATCGGCATCGCTCAAACCCTTCACCAGTCCGGCCATCATGGGATTCTGGCGGGCGCCCGTCTGATAGGCCTTGAGCGCATTGACCAGATAGGCCTCCTGTAGCCCGGCGAGGCTCGGCCACGCGGGATTACCGCTGGCACCCTCGGCGCCATGACAGGCGGCACACGTCGCCGCCTTCGCCTTGCCGGCGGACACAACCGGCGCCGCCGCGCTTGACCCGGCGGATTGGCAACTCAGGCTCGCGTAAAAGGCAGCGAGTTCAATCATATCCGCCTCACTCAAACCCTTTGCCTGTTCGGTCATCAGGGGATCGCGGCGCGCCCCGGCCTTATAGGCTTGCAATGCGCTGACCAGATACCCGCGCTGCTGACCGGCGAGGCTCGG
>Ga0209520_10001153_pt1 | contig 14878 bp, 15 predicted proteins | sample Rifsed16ft1_FD_184009 | JGI IMG/M metagenome (GOLD analysis project Ga0209520, IMG submission 184009) | Soil microbial communities from Rifle, Colorado, USA - sediment 16ft 1 (version 2) | ecosystem: Environmental > Terrestrial > Deep subsurface > Rock core/Sediment | place: Rifle, Colorado...
CCATTCCCACGTAATTGCGGTTGTTGTGATAGTATTGTTTGAGAGATTTGTGATGCTGGCAGGCGGGATTGTATCAATGATGTTCGTCCATACCTGCGCTGTGCTTGCCTGGGCTTCTGTGGTAGAATGTGAGCTTACATAATAAGTATAATTATATGGTGTTAGTTCTGTCATGTTAATAGAAGCCGATTCTCTCGTATCAGAAACTATCATAGATATATTATGTTGTCCAGTTCCGTTTGTCCAATGAAGCGTTGCATTATTTATTGCGGCAATGTTTGTTGTATTGATTCTAACATTTAGATAGTTTTGATTATTGATAGTTTGATTAATTGGAACAGATGGATCGTAGTCGACACCGTACTCAAGTGCAGAGAAATAGGTATCTATCTCTGAGAATGATCCAATATATATCTTTCCTTGTTGAATCAGTTGTGTGCCATAAGTCCCGTATCCATTTGGCAGCTTATCTCTTCCAGGATATCCTGTACCCGACCATGCGGGATGAGGGGCTATATACATTTGCGTAGTGTCATATTCTGGATGAGCCGTCTTTGTTCCTGTTTCGTTTTTTCTCATAGCAGCATAGTTTGGTCTTCCCCAGTTCCATACACCAACTGCGTCGTTTGAATTGGATACGTTTATTGCTGCTATATATATTGGTTGATCAAGTGAAATATCATCCCATATTCCTGTGAATTGAGATTCAGTAGGTAAATTGATATCTATTATTTGTGAATTGTTCCTTACTTTAACTATACTATAATTTCTTGTTAAAAACACTGCCGGAAATTCGACAAGTGCAGGTTTTTGTAAGGTATTATTCTCAGTAAAATCATATATTTGTCCAGTGCCATTATTAGTCACGACAGATTTTATATTAAGTACATTTCCATCCAATTCATAAGTAAATGTAGCATCGAGTCCAGAATATACCTTGTTTCCATTTTCAGGGTTCCAATTCACCATACTTATATTAAATTCTGCATTAATTCCAGAAACATTATAACTATTAACTATACTTGGCTGACAGTATATACTTCCTATCTGTAAGGGATTCCAATCCATATAATATGTATTAGCTTCTGGATCAAAAACATAATTTGGAACATAACTAATACTTGGTCTATCACCTTCATAAAAAGCTTGCTGTATCTGTCCACCACACCCCCAAGCAAGTACAAGGTTTCTTGTCGGATCAGTTGATTTAGTAATATTATATATACCGCCACCATATCGCTTATTGAAACCAATGGTTAAGTTAGAATTATTGATATATACCATATTTTGTCTTATGTCTGGAGCCGGAATTACAAGACCAAGATGTATATCTAAAGAATATCCTGCTGGCGGTGTTCTGTCTGCGATAATTGTAATGTAATCAGACGAGGATTGTTTATATCTATCAAGGGAAACAAGATAAGGATGATAATTTCCAGTATATATGATTCCTACTGAGGATCCCACATCCGCTCCAAAACATGATGATACATTATCATAATAATATCCACCATTAGTAGAATTATAACAAGAATATAAAGTCTTAAATTCCGAAGAAGGAGAGAAATAAAACGAAATGTATTCTGGTTCAAAAAGTTGCCATCCAGAAACAGTATGACTTGTATTTGTTTGATACTTCGAACTTGAGACATTTTGAAGCAGATAAATTGTGTTACCAACCCCCGCACCAATTCCAGCACCGCCACCCATAAAACCCAATTTTATTTCTACATATCTAATTGGTGTTGTATAATTATTACCTCCTGTATAATTTACTTTTACATAATAATAATAACGCCCATCTACTAAATTAGAGAAAGAGTAATTGAATGTGGTTGAGTTAATAGAGGTCATGTTATAAACCTCTGTATCAAAGAATTTCTTATCTGAGTTTCCCATTCTAAGATACCAATATAATGTAGCGTTCGAGATATTAGAAGACCCGCTCTGTACTCGAATCTCAGTATTATTCTTATTCCAACTTTCATTAGTATTTACTTTTGTCGGACTAATGAAATAAAATACAGAAGGATAAGATTCCGCAGTAATATTGAATATTGCTAATTTCTGGAAATCTAATATGTTCACTCCACTTTGATTATATGAAGCAGGAGTATCTATTATGATATTTGAGAATAGTCCGCCATTGGTTATAATAATTGGATTATCACCACCAAAATGACTATAATTAGTCCAGTTGTTTGACCAGCCACCAGTTCCACTATCTGTTTTTACCCGAAGATATGGCTTTTGGAAGTATGTCTGATTAACTTCAGTCTGGTTTAGTGTTTTGTTATATATCTGGATTTCATCCAGTTTGCCAGTAAAGTTTTCAAGACTGTCATATGGTCGAGAACCTATAAATAAAGCTGAGTTGCTTATATTCTCTGTTCTTAAGTTATCTTGATTAATAGTAATGTTGCTTTTAATACTATCAATATAGATATTATATCCATATGCCGTACCATTTCCATTTGAAGTCAAGACAATCTGATGCCAAAGCCCATCTGAAAGATTCTTTCCCGAATTATCCTGGATTCTGTTTGCTGTCCCTGCTCCATTTGAATACATTTCAAAACGAAGAGGCCAGTTTGCAACATCCGTTCTGAACATCACTTGATACCCCGCTAAATTGCCCCCAAGATTTGCTAAAAGTATGGATTCAGCATAACTTGGATTGAGTTGAGTATAATTAACCCAAAGAATCAACGAAAACTCAGAGCTATAATTAAAGTTATATTTATTAATCTGTGAGGTATTCACATAAGTCATGCTATTAAAATAAGTCGCATTATTAAATTCGCCTTGCTGATAGTTTACTGAAGCATTGCTTACCAGCGTTCCATTATTGTTCTGCCCGCTTAAGTCATTCAAAGAGTCATCAAAATGCCATAGACCTATCAGATTTAATAGAGATGGATATTCATATGGATTGCTTTTGTTTGTTCTTGGAATAATTGAAACATTTGCAGCAGAATCAATAAATGGTGCATCAGGAATCATTATTGTTGTATAGTTTGAATAAACATAATTTGTATCATATTCTGGAAAAGGAGGATAAACATAATCATATTTCATTCTTACATTTCTGATATAAATATTCCCAGCTGATGAAGTACCAACTAAACTTATTGTGTCGGTGTCATTAAACAACCCTGTAATATTACTCGTATATGTAGTGTACTCATCATCAAATAATAGTCCTGATAATCCAGTTATATTTACTCCATTTTTTTCCCAATGCACGTTCTGCGCTATTGAACCGCCTACACGATGGAAGTCATAACTAAGATTGTATGTTCCGGTTCCATTAATTGTAGAGGTAAATTGCGACCAGACAACATCTGTCCCAGGAGCATAAATATATTCAGTATCATTGCTTATCTGAGTTGTTAATGACTTTTTAACAGGAACATAATTACGAAGAGTTTGACTATTAAGTGATATTGTGGTTGAGTTCCGCGAGCCTTCACCACTACTATTATAAGATTGTACGGTTACGTTTGACCATCCGCCATTTTCCAAAGTAGTATTATAATAAGGAAATGTTCGATTATACCAGCTTCCGTTCACGGTCACATTAAATCCATCTGTAACATTACCAATTCCTGCTGCCCATGTAGTATTACACCATGTATAACCGCATACACTTCCGATATTAATTGGAGCAGGAGGAATAGATGGTTGTGGAGTCCATATCAAGGTTAAGAAAACTGAGTCCCAGTTTATACCAGAAGTCGATGGGTTATTTGTTCCAAAAAGAGATGCATTAAGAATTATTTTATAATTACCTGATTGTGAAAAGTTATTGGTAACGATACTGATATTTACGTCAGTCCACGGAGTATTTGAAGTTTTTGTTGTTGTCGTCCAAACTGTTGTAAATGTTCCATCCGGCTTGAAAATTAAAGCAACTGGATTAACAGACGATGCTGTACCAGACATATTCGCACGGTAAGAAAAGTTAAGAAGCACTTGTGTTGGGGTTCCATTAATCCATGAGAATACCGGAGATTGAGAAGAACTTGATGTTGTTCTATCGCTTGTTGTTACTGATGACATATAATGAAATATGCTTGTAGGTGCAGTTGTATTCCAGCCTTCAGAAGTCGAACACGATGATGCGGTATTACAATCATTTTCGATTGGCGAAGTGATTACCCAGCTTTCTTGATTTGATGGAAATGTCCAAGAGTATGTTGTAGTCATTGCGGATACAGGAGCAATGAGTAAAGAGATCAGGATCAAAAAAATAGCTCTGGATAGGAGTGGAGTTAATAACGGTTCTGATCTCATGATGCTTCCTGTAACTGTTTTTCTAACTGCTTGATCGTAAATTCCGCGGAATCTCGTACCATCTCGAAATGTTTGATCTGCTTCTGGATATCTTCTTTGCTCATGATTTGGTGTGTACTTGTTCAAAAGTAAGATCCTTACAGCCTGTATTCTCGGTCATATTGTATAACAGCCAATCTCCTTGATTGAATGATGCACTCAGTCCAGTACTTGAAGCATTAGCGACACTTGCCCAAACCAGATATGCTAAATTCACACCAGATCGTGAAACTGTGATATTACCACTGCAAGTATTATCAAGTGTCTGATTGACATATAATGCCGTTATGGTTCCAGCAGTGACCATTCTCTTCTTAGCTTTAGAGCCTACTGTAATATTATTTGTTCCATTCGAGAATGATAAAGCACCGCCGCCAATAGCATAAGTTACGTTGTAAGTAGCGTTCCAATTTATGAGATTATTAGAAACAGTGGTATTTGGGGCATTCGTCAATAACGTATTATAGGAGTCGTTATAAGTAGCGTTCCAGTTAATTAAATTGTTTTGAACTGTTGTGTTCTGATAATTTGTTCTCGTGTCCGATATCACTACATCAGTCGTCCCAGTATAGCTAAGGGGCGAGTTTGCAGTTACCGATGATACATTTCCTCCTGCCGCACCAGTTGAGTCAGTGTCACAAATTATAGTCTCACCATCGGTTGAATTAAGTTTTTGCCCCCCAGTACATTGTGGTATCTCAAGATGAAAAGAGGTATTGAAGTTCGTTTGAAAGTTGGAAGTTAAAAGATAGTTACCCAATGACCCGTTCGGGAAATTTCCTGCGTAAGTAGATGTCAATAAATAATTTACAAGTGAAGAATTGGGATAGTTACCAGCATATCCTGCAACCGTGGCGTTCGGATAGTTGCCTGAATAAGTAGTAATGGGAAGGAAAGTATTATTCACATAAGCCCTATCTGCTGTATCGTTTCCCTGCAATGTGGATATTTGTGAGGTATGTGTGGAAATCGTATCATTCCTGAAGTTCGTGCCTGTGGGTGTGAGGGTACACGTAATATCATCTGTTCCTGTGCAATCCAAAACCCCTGCTGGTGCGCCAGTCACACTTGAAACATTCCCTGCACCGGCGCCACCACTACCATAAGTGCCGTTCTTTAAGAACACTGCCGAGAAATTGCGAGAATAGATTGAACCCCTCCTATTCGAGTACACTTCAAAGCCATATTGATGTGTCCCTGTAGTCTCATTGAATGCTATCTCATATGCACCCACCTGAGCGTACACGGACTGCGTAAGGTTGAACCTGCCCAATGATACACCATCGCGCATGAACCGCCCGTACAGAGGCACGGTGAAGTTCACCTGAGCATCCCAGGAAGCTTTCAGGAATGTTGTACCGTTGCCTGTTGCAAGACTGATATTGTGCAGTTCCTGGTATGACGCTGAGGTTGTGAATACCGTGTTGTTTGAAGCAATGCCAGAAACTACGTCATACGTTGCTCCTGCTATTGGAATTAGCAATAATAATGATGTAATACAAAGTATGACGAGCCCCGGTATACTCATTTTATTGCCGCCTTTGCAACACCATATCCTTCTTTTGTTACAACATCGGTGCCTATTGCCACAAATAACGCCAGCACATAAGTTGTGGTCGTGATTGATCCCTGTGTCAGGTATGTTGCGCCCATGACTAACGAGGTCCCCAACAATGCACCCCTGATTACTGACTTCATGGCTTTGTGATAATTGAATGCTTCGTCTTTATCAGCTTGTGTTTCATATCCAAGATATGTTCGGACAATCCCGCCGAATGCTCCTATTACAAGGAGAATAATTATTGGTTCTACCATCTTAATTCACCTTCCTTTTACATTCTTGATCATACCCTCTGCACAAGCCATTGCCTTCATTTGCATACTTAATTGCAAGATTCTCTGGATTAGTTACGATTGGAGTTATCCTTCCGCTTTTCTGGTTCTCGACTTTTTGTAACCATTGTCTGAGTTGCTGGTAATTATTCACAGCTCGCCCGCTATTCGTGTGATGAATTACTGCGTCCTCAAGGACATCCATAACCCACTTATCCCTTGTTCCTGCATCATACGCAGCCAGAGATAATTTGACGACTTCATATTCGTTCATGTATTCATCCGTCCTGAGTTCAGGAGGGACGTATGCGCTTGCTGTGAAAGCAAGCATTATTATGGTGATAAGTATCACCGATATTTTAGTTTTCATTTATATCACCTGTAGAATGCAATTATTAATCCTAAACCAGCAATCATGATCGTCATTAAACTCATATAAAACTTCGTTGCTTTCCGGAATCCTTCTTCTTCGTTTTTAAATTTGCAGACACAATCAATAGATTTTGCATGATTGTTCAGCCTCTGATGGAGCTTGGTAATCTCACTTTCGGCATGAGATAACCGGGTTCCACACAAGTTTTGGCACATTGATAAATGATCTTTCATATTTGATTCCATCGTATCCACGCGCTGATTGATGTTATTATCCATCGTATCTATCCGGTCAATGATGAATTGAGGTTCCATTAGCTATTCGCCACCTTAACACTATAATTGGGGGTTACTGAAGCAGCCACAACCGCAGCATCTTCTGTCGCAAAATATAACGCTTTTGCCGCGGTTCTTAGATCGTTTGCTTTCCTATCGAGCCCATAATACTTTGCGCCGGATTCGCCTGGTAATGCGCCATCCATGAATAGGCGTTCATAATATCCAGCTTTTGATAACAATGATGAACCTGCTTTCGTGACTGTGGCGGGCAGATTATATAGGTCAATCCATCCCTGTATTTCACGCTCGGCCTGATCAATGATTTCCTGGATTACAACATCAGCATATCGTCCACTGCCAGTCTGTTTATTAAATTCTGCCACTGATAGAACGCTCAATTTCCACACTCCGGTCTTTGTCTGATATCGACTTTGTTTACTTTTGGTGAGGTATTAGCGTCAATCGGAGTAGTGTCAATACGATACGTGTCAGGGTCATTGATGCCGTTGCCTTCTGTAGTAATATGTAAATCGTCAAGCCCATAAAGTCCCGTGGTTGCTATACCTGTGCTGTCCTTGAGCGCACGCTCGCGCTCCCTCTGCCATTGTGCTGAAAGTTCCTTCTCGGTTCTGGATGTGAGCATGTTTACCTTGAAAAAAAGGGAAAAGAGGGGAATGCCCCTCAATTATTCAAGGATTTACGAGCTCTGGTAGGTTACGGTTCCAACTGCATTCGCATGGAGGTAACTTACATCACTACGCATGGTCACAGTGATGCCCTGAAGTTCTTTCTCAACATCATCGAACTTCTTGACGGTGCGATCTCTGCGCATGGCTATACCGCATCCACGTCTGGCCTCCATCACTATAGCTGCCGTGTCGTTGTCTGTGGTATATCTCCAGTTGGCTGCCGTATCCGCACCGTTATCTGTCACGAACACATTCATGCCAAGGAATGTGGGGATCATACCTTTCCTGATTACTTCAGACCCGCCGAACCGTTCTGCCTGCAAAACATTTGCGTTCTGTTGCAGATCATATTCCATATCAGTACACATGATGATGGTGTCTGCAAAGAATCCATCTGCTTTCAGGAGAGCTTTTGTCTGCATGATGTTTGGCAGAGAATTGCCCGCGGTTGCTGATGTTCTGCCGGCTGCATAGGTGTTTACATTGCCCTTGTTCGCTACAAGGTTCATGATAGCGTCCTTGTTCAGCCTATTCTCAACTGCCGCACCTGCAAAGAATATTTCTTCAGCCACGACATTGACAAGCCCGTCCTCGATCATTTCGTATGATATCCTGGGCTTCATACCGTATTTTACGATAGTGAAGTTCCTGAATCCATAGTCCTGGGTTCTGTCGGGGATTGGCGCGCCTTCGCTGACCACTGGTGCATTGATTTCAGCTTCTCCGAGCGGTACACGCAGGGCATTCGATGAGGTTTTATACACAGGCACACCGCTGTCACGGATGATCTTGAATTTCTCTGCGCCTGCGATGACGGTTCTCAAGACCTCTTCGTTCAGAAGCGATGTTGATTCTATCGCATCGGTTAAAAGCAACTCTGCTGCCGGGCGGGGATCTACTGTCGGGTCATCCTTGAGGAAGTCATCAATTTTATACCCTCCAAGTTCTGCCGGGAGTCCAAGAACAAGTTTCCTTCGTTCCCGGCTACCGATTCGTTCGCCTTTCTGATCAATCTTGTATATTTCAAGCATTGCAGCAAGGGTTCTTACATGGATGTCATTACCGATTGGCGGTCTGTGCATCATTGGTTCTACGTTTATTTCTCTTTCGCTCATGTTTTGTCCTCCTTAGCTGCTATTTGCCTGTGTGAGGGCTATTGGCTGTATCAGCATTCTACCTGTTCCGCTCGCTGCGATGTCATCGAGGGCAACACCGATTACATCAAAATGGCTTGTTACAGTCGCGCCACCAGTTGCAGCCACTGCCGCCACGCTGACAGTCCCACCGACGGTGTTATCATTCGTCTCAAGATAATCGCCTGCATCAAATGTACTGGTATCGTCCGCATTTGCTACATATACAATGCACCCTGGGCCAGCTATTGTAACTTCCTCCCCGGCTGCTGCATCATATAATGCAACTCCGATTGCTTTACCAGTTGCAACTGCTGGATCAACTGCCATACTGACACCAGTTGCGTTTATTGCCACAACCTGTCCGGCTTTTACTGCTGTGGTTGCAGTCATCTGAATCAGGTTATTGCCCTGCCAGAGTACGTTTCTTATTGTTGGAAATGCCGTTATATCCGCCATGTTTAATCACTTCCGAAATCTCTTACGGAATAGTTCGGGAAGTCCCCGCTTCCGAGTTCAGCAACGGTTCTATGTGCTCCACGCGAAGTGGTGATGGTTGTATGTATCTGGGGCTGACTTGAGATTGCTCTTGTCTGGCGTTCCAGTTCTGCAACCCGTTTCTCAAACTCAGTGTTTGAAAGCCGTTTTGCCAGAGTTGCAACCTGTTCTTTTAGAAGTGTGTTTTCTTTTTTCATATTTTCAAATTCTGCCAGAAATGCATTTGAATCTGCTTTCTGTTTATTTTGTACTTCCTGTTCAAGCATGGCGATTTGCGCCTTCTGGTCAGGACTCAATTCCACAGTAGCACCACCATTAGCAGCAGTGCCACCGGTAGGTGGTGTTCCTTCTGTCATTGTTTTCGTATCTCCTTCGTTCATGCCTTTCGGCATTTCTTTATTCATCATCCCTTTCATCATGGATTTCATGTCATCGTCCATCATGTCGGGGTGTGATTGCATATCTGCAAGAACTTCTTTCATGTGTTCTTTTGAAAATTTGGCATCTGCCATTTCAGATTCTCCTTCATTGAAAGTACAGACACGACATGCGCCCTTGCGTACCGTGGCTGCACCCATGAACGTAATTCCGGCTGGTTTCGAGCCTTCGCGGATTTCTTCAAAAAAGAACTCTGGTGAAATGTCAGTGATCTGCTTGCGCTTTATCAGCGTGGCAATATCTTTACCTAATGCCGTGGGGTATATCCTGACATCGCCTTTCCATGTCGCCGGGTTCAGGGATAATGTGGCTTTCTCGATAATTCCAATTTCGTTCGTAAGCGGGAGTTCACCATAAATATCATGCTGTGCCTTGAACGATGTTTTCTTAAATGACATCCTTGCGATCTCATCAGCAGAATATGTCAGCGGTTTCTTGTTAAGTGAATCCGTCCATGTTCCTTCTGCCATCAGGGTAACGCCATGAAAGATGGTATCTCCTGTGCGCGGGCATTCCGTGAAGTTTACCATATCCTGTGGGAACGCCATAAATGCAGACATCTTGGATTTGTCCTTATGTCCTTCCGAATCAGCCTGCATCTTCCCGCATATCTTTTTGGCTTCTTCCTCTGTGTGCCCCTCTTTCATCATATGTGTTTGACAAGATGCAAAGTCTGGAAATTCACCTATGGGCATATACTCATAATTATGATACTATGGTTATCATAAGAGTTCCCTATTGCCGATAACTATTTATGCGCCAATAGCATTAGTAGCACTATGAAGCGTGGCGTAATCGAAATATCTCAAGAGTTGTTGAAAGAGCTACTAAAAGAGCGAATACCGCCAGACTTTAAATTGTCTGGTGTTGAGTTCGTGACAGAGTATAATGTCATCAAATTGCATGGATACTCTGAGGAATTTCATGAAACATTTGAAGGAAACATGCACATGAATGAAGCTAATGATGGATGGATACCGTTGCCTTTAAAAGAACTGAAAGTAGGAGAGTATACTTTTAAAGACTTGGGTTCAAAAGCAACCGCAAAAGTTGAGGATGATTATGCGCCCGCACCTTGTAAAAAATATAAAGGATATGGAACTGTAAGGAATCTCGATGGAATAAAGAAACCTTGGTGGAAGTTCTGGTGATAAAATGAAATGCCAATATCTTTTGACCATACCGCCGTATTCTGTCACATCATTGATAGTAAAAGATAGTTTCTCAGATACTGTTGCTGCAATTCCTACCAGTTGGGATATAAAAATATGTTCTGCAAAGTCTGCTGAAAACTGCCCGAAGAAGAAACAACCCTGCCAGATAAATGCCCGTTGTTGGAGACTCGGATAATTATGGTTTTAGTAAAACATTATACCAATTATCAGACCGGCGAATTCAAAATGATGGAAAAGGGGGCACATTTTGCTTTGCACCGTAGATTAAGACTTGATGGCAAATGCAAAATACCAGTTAGAGACCTACAAAGAATATCAAATAATAGACATTTTAAAGATGACGATAAACACATACTATTCTATGAAACTATAATGCCAAATGTAATATTTCATGAACAAGTAACTTATGATACGAATACTGGTACATTCTATTATATTGCACGATTTCGAGCAAATAATAAACGGAGATTGTTATATATAGATATCTAAATGGAGGTTGGGTTGAACAATAAAGAAGCCATCACTCTATATGATGCGGGGGAGATTACTACTGACCAGCTTGATACGATACTTGGACAGAACCTTGCTTTGTCCTTAGAGGGTACTGGATTAGAATTGCATTTCAGTGATAGAAAGAATCCATTATATGAAGGCAATAACAAGAAACGAGAACAGATAGCATATTCGTGGATACGCCATAAAAAGGGCATCTTTTTTCAAAAGGTGATTAAACCACTCGTTCGGATGAATACATTTTTAGCTAATTATATCGAAACAGAGTTCACACATTGTCGCCCATATAAAACAGACTTCATGCATAAGATCCGAGACATTATATTTGGTCTTGCGAAAGAAGATAAATATTATGGAAATCGCTTATTGGACTTTGCAGATAAGTTTGTAAAAGAATTTCCAGACGGGGTTGAACTTACCGAATCTGAAAAGAATAACATCGAAACATATCATTAACTATTTTTCTTTTTCTGATTTCTGTATAAACCTGCGCACTGTAGCCTGATGTACAGACAAAGCAACAGCCATTTGATTATTGAACATTTTCTCTTTGTTTTCAAGGATATATTGTTTATCCTTTTCTGATAATCCCTTCCCCTTCATGCTATCGGCTGCTGAACTCCCGGCGGTTCTTTCGCTGGCGGTTCCTGTCCCTTTTGTCCTGGCACTTCTTTAGGTGCTGTAGTCGCTGGTTCATTGGTTAAATCCCCGGTATCTATGTTAAACTTCTGCTGTATCCATTCTTTCGGAAGAACAGAGAACGGATCAGCAGGAGTAGCTTTCATGAGATTGGATATCCAACCTGATATTTCAACTTCATCACTTGGATCAGGATCATTAAAGACCATTCGGATTTTGCCGGGTGTGCCTGAACGTCTATCAAAGACATTCGTATTATAACACTGCGCTATAAATCCCTGGAAGGTCTGAATTTTCTTATAGAATGCCTTGATTCGGGATACTGCGGTGTTGTCGGTTGAGCCGCGCCTCAAACCCAATAATTCTTCGGGAATACCGATAGACGCTGCCACTCTCATGACGCTGATTTCGTTGTATTCTTCAACCTTCTCAAGTCCGCCTTCATCAATGTTAAGAATTTCGATATCGTGCGGGGTCACGAACTCGTTTTTAGTTTCCACGTTCTCGAACTTCTTCATGACCGCCGAAAGAACACTATCCTCTATGCGTTCCCCTTCTTTCCCAACCTTAACGTGATATTTCTTGAATCCGTGCCGATACATGGCTGTGCTGGATGCATCAGATACTTTCGTATCCCTGATGATGTCATCATAAGCACGCTTCATGATTGATAGCCCATACAGTGAGCCGGACTGAGGTAGCAGGACTAAATGCGTGATCTGTTCAGGTTTTATCTTGATTCCCTGTCCGGTATTTTCGTCCTGTACCTGGATGTAATTTTTGAGGGTGCCTTTATCATCATATTCAATATCAAAATCACCTGGGTATCTGGGTGCAAGAGTAATAATATCCCCTCCGTTGCCCCTTGTACCGACATTCTCCTGGAATGCATCGCCGTAATTAATAGCATCGCTGGCAGCCTGCCATATTAATTTATCGCCACCGATTGAATCCCACCAGACCCGTTCCTGCCCGTCTATATCGCCTTCCAGACGGTAGCCGTTAGCAAGGATTATCAATGGATATAGATCAAGGCCAGTAGAAACAAGGCCACCCTGTTCATACATATTCTTGTATTTCTTCAGGGTTTCACGGTTACGTTTCTGTTCGTTATCGCCTAAAAGAGCCTTCTGTTTTCCGCCAGCTTCGATCATTGTTTTAGGTTTCGCTTGCGGTTGGTTCGGTGATGGCGCAAGTTCAGCGATAGAAGATGATGTTTCCCCAAGTTCTTCTAATGTCTTTGACCTGCTGCCAGCAATAATCATAATCACTATGAGAATAGTGATGTTAATATTTTAATCTATCGCATAACTTGAACCTGAAAAGTCATGAAACCCAACACTACAGTGTGAACCAAAGGATAAATGAAACCCCTTATTGCACTTGTGATATCACCATCTTCTTTTTTTCGCAATTATATTCAGGAATCGTTCAGGATCAGACAGCCCACCCGATAACAGATTAAAGCCTTGGCTTGCGGAATCGACAATATCATCGTGTCGCCCCATCGGGAAAAGGTCAAACTCGTTCAATAAATCCGACATACAGGACACGCCCGAATATATTTTGACGTTGTGATTGCTGGCGGCTGCACTGAACGGTTGCGCCCTTGTGACCTTATCTCCAGATGATCGCACACCATAGAACGCAAAGCCTTTCAGGACATCACGAGCATAATGGTCAATTACTCCAACTCCTGACGACCCGGGTTCACGTTCCATATATATCATTACGTGCTTGCCATCCATCTCTGCCGTTTGCCTGATGATCTTTTCAACATCGCCGGGAGCCTTGCGAACCCTAACAATATCTTTGATGTAAAACATGCCGTGCGCTTCAGTCATGAGACATCCAACCGTCCAGTCCGGGTCGTTGTAGTCTTTCTGCTCCGTGGCTGCCAAGTCCCAGAATCGTATCGTTCTTCCGTGTGGTATGACATTCACGAACTCAAACCATTCCCGCCGGAACAGGCCGGAACTGAATGAAATATCCCAGTTCCCTTCTTTGAGTTGCGCGCGGGTAATGGGATCGAGTTTGTCCAGGGATTGTTCATACGATTTCTGATCGAGATGGATATTATCCGTGTATTTTGAAGGAATAAAGAACCGGTCTTTATCAGATGATGTGATAAACCGAGCTTTGACCCAAAGGTGACCTTGGTCTCCAGGGTTGCTTGCCGCTCTCATCCTGATTGGAATACTGCTATCCTTCAATCGCCTTAATCGTGAGAACAGATAGAGGTACTGCCCTTCTGTAAATTGCGAAAGCTCATCAAAGCCACAATACTGAAAGTTCGCACCCTGATACCTGAACTTATCCCGTTCGGCTTCGAGATATCCAAATGTTAAGGTGGCGCCAGATGGAAACTGCCATGTTTTCGTGATGTCATCCCACTTTGCATCCGTATCTTGAAGCCACTCATACGCTCTGTCCATCAACGCGCCGGGAAGTGACAGGTCTTTGAATGATCGCCGCAGCAGGATTGCAGAATATCCGGGATACTGAACATATTGCAGGGCTGCCATGAGTAATGCCGAGCTTTTTGATCCTCCAGCGGCGCCACCAAAAAAGCCTTCCAATCCTTCTTTCATCAGGAAAATCGCTTGTTTCGGAAGGGGTTTCTGCTTGATATACGGATTTTCCCGCACTGTTTTAATGAAAAGTGCCATTCGTCTGGCATCTTCAGGTGGTAATGTCATCTAAATAGTTTATTGATGATGTCTTTCTTCCTAAAAGAATGCTTATCATCTGGTATTGTCTTCCGTGACTTGCATGTTGGGCATAACTCCGGCGATTCGTCTTCATGAGAGAATAGATATAACCCGATTGATTCGCCTGCTTTGAATTGCTTCTGCGCTATTGCATGACCGCATTTATAGAACAAAACATCAGGTTTTGCCGGTTCTGGCTGTGGTATTGGCGGTCTTTCGGCTTCTCCTGATTTGGTTTCTCTTGATTTCTCTGTCTTTCTCAT
>Ga0209520_10001157_pt1 | contig 14865 bp, 15 predicted proteins | sample Rifsed16ft1_FD_184009 | JGI IMG/M metagenome (GOLD analysis project Ga0209520, IMG submission 184009) | Soil microbial communities from Rifle, Colorado, USA - sediment 16ft 1 (version 2) | ecosystem: Environmental > Terrestrial > Deep subsurface > Rock core/Sediment | place: Rifle, Colorado...
TTGTATCATCTTTATACCCCTCCTTTGTTTATTGGTTTCACCCATCTGGTGAAGATTATACTTCACCGAAACCTTTATTTAAAGGGGGGTTTTGTGCTTTTTATACAATCAATGTCTATTCTTGAGGCGTCCTCTATTCAGCAGTTCCCTAACCTTATCCCGTGTGAGTTGGTTCTGTTTAGCTCCTGACAGAAGGTCATTTAAAATGTGGGCTTCTTCTGCGAAATTTTCAATTTGCCTGCTGTCAATACCGTCACGCGAACATTGTTTGCAAATGGATCGAACTTTTTCTCAGTTACCACCGGTTTTTTCTTGCTGTGGCCGTCTTGGAAGCAGATCGTCAAAAATGCGTTTTATGGCCTCGCGTACAGGGATGGGAACTGCGGAAGGCGACACTTCATTAACACTGGGAACCCTGAAAGCCTGTTCTGCTTCATTAAGAAGCGACAGCGCCGACCTGCTACTTGTTGCGGCGGTGGATAAGCCGAGGCGCTGAATCTCGCCGTCTATTTTTCTGATTAAATCGGGCTGTTCCAAGAGTTGTTCGAATTTCTCATAAATTATCAAAGCTGAACTCTGTATATCTTTAGGTAAGCGCGAGATTGCCTCTGTTGCGCGGTTTTAGTTTAATGAGGTTCATTGGATGAAGCGGGACACCTCCCCTATCTCCCCTTTCCCTTGCTTATGCTGTGCATTAGCATTATATCGAGAAAATTATAAACAGCGGCCATTATCCTGTTATCCCTTTCACAAATTTAGACTCAATACATACTCCTGCTGATAAAGCAAGGTATCCCCCCCGCTTCCAGCCGAGTTGCTGGAGTCTTTCAATAACCTTTAAACTTGTCCCTGCAAGTATTAAGCAGGGATCCATATCTATCGCGTCGTCTATTCTTGGTATACCTATCAAAACAACTTCCCTTTGATATACTTTATGAGAATTATACTCAATTATATGCAAATCTTAATTGCAATATTTTATCAATTTTTCAATATATAATCTACTTGCCCTTTCAAATAAATAAATTACCAAAGAATAATCACCATTTGATATTTTTGTAGATTCTATCACAATAACATTTTTCAAGCCTAATTTACTTGCAGCACCATATACCATAGTATCTAAATACAAATTAGGATAATCTGTTTTGCTGCCCATATCTGCAACAATAATGAGCATATCGAAATTTTCAATAAACTGCCTTATATCATTTTGTAGATTTACATCATCTTCTATTATAAATTAATTCCATTTTTTCTTTGACAGCCATTGTGTTCCGCAGATGTTTTTAAATTCGCAATCTGGACATACATTTTTAATATCCGAAGCAGGATTGAAGGGGATTTTGCTATCTGTAATCTCTTGAAGCAATTTGAAGATTATGTCTTTAATAGTATCATAGCTTCTTTTAACGTCTTCATCCGTTTTAAAGAGTGGCAATTCAATTTCTTCGTTTATATTTGTCTTGCCAAGAAGGAGAAAACAACAATTTATTTTCTCTATATTTACTTTTTCACTTTCTGAATACAGGTAAAGATAAAATGGTAGTTGAATAGACCCTATCGCCTTAATCCATGTCTCTCTATTATTTGGGTCAAGTTTATCAAACCTAATCTTTAAATAATTTTTATTTGAGCTTATCTTGTAGTCTAAAATAAATATCTGTTCATCCCTTTTCTCAATCCTATCCAAATTTCCTTCAAGTTTAAACCTCACATTTGATATTTCTACTTCTCTAACAATTCTTTCCTCAAGGTTAAGGATTTTGACAGGTATTTTTTTTATTAAAGGAATCTGATAATCTTGAAGAAAATCTTGCAAACGATTCTTTATTTGGAGCTGTAAAAGGTAGTTAGCACCAATAGGATTTTTGCCATAATCTTGTTCAAAAAGCCTTTCAACGATGTTGTCAATTTCCTCTTTTCTGAAATCCTTTTCAGTAAGGTTCCGTCCTTTCTTATCGTTAAAGAGGTTAAGGAGGACTTTATGAACAAACTTTCCAATATCAACATTCTCAATCTCATCAGAGATATCTTTCTTTTCACCAATTTTTAGGACATACTTATAATAAAATTGTAATTGACATTTAAGGTAGGTATTTAATGATGTCGGGCTAAAAGAATAATCTCTTAAATATTTTAATATGTCTTCAGTTTTGTTTATGGAAGCAGGTGTTTCGTTTTTTAGCTCAACTGAATATGCTATTGATTTAATATAATTGCTGGATTGCATCCCCTTAGATTTTTTCTGTCTTTCCCAGATAAGCTGTTCTACGAATCTGCTTTTTTCTTTTTTGTCATTCTCAGTAAAATAAAGGTGAATTTCCTTTGCACCTCTTATCAGTGTGTCAAAGTAGTAAGCGGCAATTTTATCACTATCAGCATAGGTTGGCAGATTGAGGGCTTTTCTTGCCTTGAACGGCAGTATAGAGTCATTTTTTCCTGTAGCAGGAATTATGTCTTCATTCATATCAAGAATAAAAACATTATCAAATTTGAGATTTCTCGTCTCAAGAAATCCTAACACCTGCAATCCCTTTATTGGCGTTCCTTTGAATGGCACATGGCATGTCATTATGTATTTTTTAAATAGATTAAAATAGCTCACAGTTTTATCAAGTATTGTATCTTTCATTAAGGAGTTTGAAATTGCATTAAAAGATTCTATAAACGCTTCAAAATAAGGATAAAATAATGGGTGGTATCGGGCTGTGCTGTTCTCATATATATAAGTTAAGACCTCTATCCCTTTTTGGGCAAAATTGCCTACATTTTTGAAACCAATATACCTTTCAATAATGTTCCTATGGATTGTATTTAGATGTGTTTTAATATCTTCTTTTGTAACTTTCGCCTCATTTTTTTCAATCTTCTTTAAAATATTATTAAATATTTCTTCATTCCCCTCAATCTCTGACAGGGTTGCAAAAGTTACTGTCTTTTTTTCTATAAGCTCTTCCTCAATAGTATGAAACATTATCCTTGTAATATCTGCTCTGCCATTAAAGAGTATGTTTTTTACATAGGGATGCAAAATCAGGTTGAGATAATCTGGGATATAAAAATGTTCTCCCTCCATAGAGTTTATGGATTGCATAAGATTATTCAAAAAACCGAAAATCGGGGTCCTGTGAAGCGGATAGCCCATTGAAATGTTATAATCGTCCTCTGAAAGAACAGAAAGGGTATGATGTATCAATGGAAACAGAGTTTCGGAGGAAGGGAGGACAAATACTGTCTTTTCATCTACATTCCCCTCCTTTAGTTTATCGGCGATAATGCTATTTATTCCCAAAACCTGTCCATGAGTATCCGGGCTTTGATAATAGTGTATCGCAGGCAATTCCCTATTATTATCTTTAACCAAATCCGACGACCCATCCATCGGCTGGGTGACCCTAAATCCTAAATCTGAATTATTAATCTTTTCACTTATCCCTGTTCCATCCTGAAATATGAATGAGGCATTCCCAATGTTAAAGAGGTTTTTAAAAATAATCTTCTCAGATGCAGTCAAGGCAAAAAAACCAGCAATAATAATTTGTTTATAATGTTCCAAGCCCGATTTACTAATCTCTTTTGAAATAAAATGGTATCTCAGTGACCTTGTAGAAAGATTCAATGACTCTATTTTCTTATAAAATTCATCATAATAATAGGAGAGAGAGTGGAGTCTTTCCTTCGTCTTTTTCGGCACGCCTCCTTCTATAAGCGGCTCAATATTTCTTACCTGACCTTTATCAATATTTTCTATATAAAGCTCTTCTATATCATGGTAAATTTTTAATCCGATGGAGAAAAATTCGTCTGGGTTTATAAAATCATCTCCGCCAATAGGTTTTGATGACTTCTTATGGATTTCATAAAGGATAGAGATAGCATCTATTACATCTATTTTTCTATTTATAACCCCAAGCTTTTCAGCATAAACATAATCAACAAACTCATCCATAGAAAAAATGGCAGGCGGGATAACCGCACCTTGTTCCTTCTGTGCAATAGCTCTTCTTAAAAAATGCGATGGCCTCTTTCCGGGAAAGACAACGAGATTTGATGTATAATCCTTTCCATCCTTTATTAGACGGGATGCAACTGCCTCTATCAAATCATGATTATTAGGTATTAAAAATGCCGTATTCAACTTATCCTCACTATCTTTCCAAGGTCAACATAGGTTATGATGCCTTCTATTTTTTTATCTGGATATATTCCTCTTAATATGTCCATATAATTATTAATCTGCTTTTTGTCCTCTTCATTACTTTCTTTTCCAGTCTTAAAATCCATTACTGTGATTATATTCTCATCTATAATTATCCTGTCCATCCTCAGCAGATTTCCAGCCGTGTCAAGAAATTCCTGCTCTCTTCTTATTGTCCTGCCGGGCTTTTGAAGAAAATAGCCCATGATTTCGTCTTTCCTGATATAATCTGTCAAAATCCTTTTTATCTCATCATCACTATAAAGGTTGCCAGTTTCGTTTTGAACTTTGTGGATTGCCTCTTCAATCTCCTTTTCATAGTTATTAGTGATGTAGTCAATGAAGTATAGGACCCTGTGAATAAATTCTCCTCTCATCTTATCCTTTTTGACAGTATGAGTGCTTTTACTGATACTGACGCTGACACTCTTCAAATTGTGATGGAGAGGGGTAATATGTCCTTTATCGTCATCTTCATTTTTACGGGATTCTGCAATAGGCTTATCTGTTGGTTTATATTCGCTATGAGGCAGAAATTCAGAAGGGTTATAGTATTCCCTTTTCTTATTTACGCCTATTATATACATCTCTGCTTCTGCCCTTGTAAGCCCTACATAAAGGCTGTTAAGCCGATTCACATCTTCCTTTACTTTTAATTTATTGTAAATCTCCCCTAAATATTCGCTTTTTCCTGCAATATTTGAATTAATCCTTAAAAGATTAACTTTATTTGAATCATTATCTTTATAAGGTATATAGTCAAAACCCCTATTATATTTGCCATAGAGCATGGCTATTACAACAGGAAATCCCAATCCCTTTGCCTTGTGAACTGTCATCACCCTCACCGCATTTATACCCTTTGGCACATCAATGTTCCATTCCGCTTCGCCTCTATCATCATCGGAGGCAAATTCAAGAAAGGCTCTGAGATTATTATTGCCTTTCCCTTCATAATTTTTTATTACCTCTAATAGTTTGATTAGGGTTGCCTCCTCTTTTTTATATATTTCAAATATCTTAAACACATTAAATATCTCCGTAACAACGTCATACAAAGGCATATACCCTATCGACTTAAATAAATCATTAAAATATCTATCCCACATCTCTTCATACTTGTTTTTGAATGCCTTATATAAAGGAGGATTATCCTTGTTATTGAAAATAAACTCCCTTAATTTATCTTCTGCTTTATCTTTCTTCAAAACTTCTCTAAAGATATCTCCTAATATAAAGGTTGCAAACGAAAGGTCATCTATCGGAGAGTCAAGGAATTTTAACAGAGAGATTATCTCGTTAGTTATTTTTCTTCTCCTTATGTCTAAACTGCTATACGAGATAAAGGGAATACCTTTTTCATTAAGCCACGATGTGGCATTTACCACATCATCATTCTCAAAAGTAAGGATAGCGATATCTCCATAACTATACCCTCTTTCTTTTAATTCTTTGACCAATTCCTGAACTTTAAGTTTTTCAAATTGAGCATCATCATTTTCTTCATGGAGATTTATCTCCACATATCCCTTATTTTTATTCTCAGGTTTTACTGTCTGCTTAAAATCTGTAAGTCCGCTTGCCTCGCCGGCTCCATTATATTTGCTGTTTCCGTATATATTCTCTTTAAAGACCTTGTCATTAAAATCAATAATCTTTTGAAAACTTCTATGATTTGTCTCCAATTCTTTTACACTATAATCTGCTGATTCAAATGGGTTTTTTAATTCTAATCCTTTCATAATTTCATAATCAGCATCCCTGAAACTATAAATAGCCTGTTTTGTATCTCCTACGATAAATAAACTTCCATCTTCTGAAAGAGAATTTTCCACTAACAAAAACAGGTTTTTCCATTGGATTGGAGATGTATCCTGAAATTCATCAATGAGGTAGTGAAAAATAGTTTCACCAAGCCTGAAATAGATATCAGGGATAATCTCTTTATCAAGATATTCTGCAAGTTTTTTATTAATGTCCTCTATGAATATCTTTCCCTCCTGTCTTTTGACCTTTTCAACTGTCTCTCTTACAGCTTCATAGACTTTTAAATATGGGAAATAATAAGATTTTGCATAGCAAGAGACATATTCTCTTATGGAATTTCCCATTGCTTCCCACATTTTATTTATATTGTCATAATATTCCTGTTTTTGATTATCTTTGCCCTTGGACTTCTTTACAGGTGGATTCTTTAATCCCCTTTCAATCAAATCGGAGAACCTATTATCACTGATATCAGAGAGGATTTTTTCAAAAGAGCTATTTTCACTCCTTTCAAGTCCTGATTTTTCAATAGCAGCATTAATTTTCTCTGCAATATCCTTTATGCCGTCTTTTATTTTCCTGCTTTCCTCAGCATAATCATCAATTTGCACTTCGTTCCATGTAGAAGATAATTTTCTGTAAATTTCTTTTATTTCCTTGAGTAGTATTTTTGAAGGATTCCACGGATAGGCATCTTTGTTTTCAATAATATGAGGTATGATTTCTTTCAGCAGTTCGGCTTCATTAGAACCCTCTTTGACATTGCTAAGAAAATAACTGAAGGAATATTCCATCAGCAAGTCATTGCTCATCAGTATTTCATAATCCGGATTATATCCAAAATCAATGGCAGAAGATTTGAAGATACTTGCCATAAAGCTGTCAATTGTTTTTATCTGCAGGTCTGAATAATTATCAAGTATATTATCTATTAACCTTTCAGCCTTTTTAATTAACTCTTTTTTATCAATAGAGATAATTTCAGATAACTCTGAAATTTTATCTTCTTCATTTAGACATACAGCCTTCAGCCATTCAAGGGTTTTCTCCTTCATCGCCTTTGCAGCATTATTTGAAAATGTTATTGCGAGTATATTTCTGATGTCGTTTTTGCAAACCCTATCGGACAGAAGAAACTGAACAAGCCTCTTTGTAAGGGTATGGGTCTTTCCAGACCCAGCAGACGCCTTAAGAATAATGAATTGAGGAAAGACTAAGTTTATGTCTTTTTCCAGAATATCATTTGCCATAATTTACAGACCTTAATATAAATGACCTTTTTAGCATCCTTACAGCATTAAAAACCCACCCTTACCTTTGCCTTCTCATCAAAGTTGCCACTTATTTCTTCCTCAGAAGCATCAATCAGGTCTTCCAGCATAATTTTATCCCCTCTCCTTGCAGCCCTTGTTGCTGCATTATGCACAACAACAGCAATCTGACCGCCTGATAAGTCATAATGTTCTGACAGATACCATAAATCCACATCATCTGATAATGGTGTTTTTTCAGGTATATGAACCTGCCAGAGTTTAAATCTTTCAGCAGTCCCCGGTCTCCTGAACTCTATCTTATGATGGAATCTCCTTGAAAATGCACTATCCATATTTTCTACAAGATTTGTTGTGGCAATAAGAATACCTTCAAATCTCTCTATCTGCTCCAAAAATATGTTTTGCATCTGGTTATACATATTATCCACTGCCCTTACAGCATTTATCCTTCTATGTAAAAACTGGTCTGCCTCGTTTAAGAGAAGCACTGGAGGATTTTTTATTTCATCTGATATTTTCCTGTAGTTGTCAAATATCTTTCTCGTATTTTGCTCGCTCTCACCTACCCACTTATCTAATATCTTAGAGCAGTCAATTGTAATAAGGCTTTTTTTCAGAGTATATGCAATTGCATTTGCGGCAAGTGTCTTACCAGTTCCCGGTGAACCATGAAAAAGCATTGTAACCGACAATCTGCTCTTTCTCCTTTTGTCTGTCCCTGATGATTGCAAGCTGTTTGTAATACCCCACTCCTTTAAAATATTTGCGGTATTTTTCTGTATCTTTTCAATTGCAATAGTTAGTTCTTCATTTGTCTTAGGGTGCAGTATTACCTTTTCAATTGGAATAGAAGGTTTTATTACTTCAAAAAGGTCATCATCCTTCATTACTATTTCCCCCCTTTTCCTCTTTTTCTTATCCCCAATAAGCTTTAACTTTAAATTCTCATTCAATTTGACAGAGTTTCCTTTGCTAAATATGCTATGCCGCATTGATGATTCACTTTCTATAATTTTTTCTTTAACCAACTTTCCATCTTCCCTGAAGATTGCCCTATCAGCTAATTTCTCATAAAATCCCTTGCTTATAATATCAAGCAGCTCATCTGTATGACTCTCTTCTCCATTGATAATTTCATTTTCCAGCATTCCGATTATAATTAATTCTTCTTTTTTGCTAAGATTGTTCTTCTTCTTAAACTCCTCTAATGGAAATGTAATATCAGTTTTGTTCAGCCTCTCTGCTATTTTTCTTTCTATATTTACTAATTCTTTTTCAATCTGCTTATTTTTTACTCCATCACTCATGCTTTATCTTCTTCTGATTTTTCTATTTATATCCTGAGTGGCATTTCTTAATATATTTAATCTTTCAAACTGGTCGGCTAAATATTCATAGTTATTTTTGTATGGCTTTGCTGTATCTGAAGGCAATTCTTCTGTCTGGCTATATATACTATTTATAAAATCATCCGAAAGTTGGTAACTATAGCGAAGCAAAGACACAATATCATCAGCACAATCATCTAATCCTCCGTTTGTCTTAAGTATTCCTATTTTCTTTAACCTTGCAAGCCTTTTTATTTCACTTAAAGATTTGCATTTGTTATTTTCAAGTTTCTTTAATATATCAATAGCCCTTGTTTCATCTCTGCCATTAAGTATATTCTTAAATAGTATGCTTATTATTTTTATATCTATTTCATTAAGATTATAATCTTTTAAAGACGAGCTTGTTATGAGGTCTGTTATGCTTTGATTTGTTTCTTTTTTATTGCTTCCAGATGATGGTTTCTTTTTTATCTTATCTCCTGAAACATCAAGCAATAACTCTAAACATTTTTCTCCAGATATAATATGGTCTGACATAGGCTTTCCCTCCACACATTTTTTATTTCATCTGATTATATTTTACACTCCAGGTCTAAAAATCTAAAGAAGAATCAGCATTTGCGGTGACAAAGGTAGGTCAGCCGAAGGAAAAAGGCAGGCATAAAGCGGGTGACGACCTATCGTTTGGAAAGCCATTTCATCTTTAGCTTGATGCATGAGGAGTAATAGCGACGAAGCAATCTAATTTAATCTGCTGCGGGAATAGATGGGTATATCTTGTTTTTTCCTTTAATTTGCATACACCCTCCCCAACTTCCTTATCTCCTCTTTTGCCTCTTTTCTCAGTTCAGGAGGGGAGAGGATTTCACAATATGGCGCCCAGTGGTATGTCCACCACTTGAGCTCTTTTGTCCCCTGCAACTTGACCTTGAATATAATAGACCCGTCTTTTCTCTCCTTAATTATCTGATCCGGATGCCATTTACGTCTCTTTATCCATCTTGCAACATCTTTGGAAAATCTTAAAGACACCTCAATAGGCTTACCATACCGCATAATATGCCAGCTCGGCTTAAAGTAGTCATCCATATTAAAGTCCTTCGGTATGACATAAGGAGTATTCGTTATCTTAAATTCATTTATGCAGTCTAATGCAAAGCTTCTTATCTCATTACGCATATTGCAGTATGCGAGGACATACCACATGCCATTGCTGTAAAATAAGCCATAGGGTGCAATCTGCCTTTTAGTTTCTTTTTGTCCATGCATCCCCTTGTAAACCATCTCAATCTCCTGTTTTCCATCCATTGCATCTACGATTGTATTGTATTGTTTTTCTATCTTTTCAAAATCATCCATTGGGTCAAGGTCAACCCAGAACTGCTGATGCTCTTTCAATCTTTTTATCTTAATATTTGTCTTATCTCCTGTATCCTTATGCGCTTTTTTTAAAAGCGATTGGAAGGCATTTTCAAAGGGCTTACCAAGTTTATAGCCTATCTGCTTACCCAATAACAATGCCATTAACTCATTACTATTCAAATCAAGGTCTCGGAGTGTAAAATCAGGGTCTGCAAAGGAATAGGTTTTGGTTCCTTTATCAAAATATATAGAAAAGCCTGCTGAATAAAGGTCATTCATATCTCTGTATATGTTGCGGGAAGTGGTGCAAAATTCATTGGCAAGTATTTTGGGTGTGCATCTTTTACGATTGTCAAGCATGCGAAGGATTGAGATGAGCCTGTGCAATTTCTTAAACTGGTCTGGATACCTTTTGGATTTTTGGTTCATATAAATGAAAGCAAGTAGTTTGTATTGCTTATTTATGTAATCTTTTTAAGCTTATGAATTAAACTTACAGTATCTATTTCTTGATTCCAATGGTTTAATAAAGAAATTTTATTTAATAAAATCCACTTCTTTACAGAATTAAGAATCGTAGAAGATAATTTCCCATTTAATACTTTTGGATTATCTTCTATTGAAACCGAAACTGATTGAGATATATTTGCCTTTCCCTTTTTAGGCATTACTTTAATCCTTGGCAGCGTATGTTTATTTTTTTCTATTTTATCCGATGGTTTTTCCTGAACCCAGATTACCACAGGTAATCCTGTATTTTCAGGAAATAAATTTGCCATTTTGCATAATAAAATATCTATTTTATCTTTTATTTTCATAGAAAGACTTTGTTACAAATTGCATAGCCCATCTCTGTCCTCCATATATCAATAAATAAAGATCAACTATTGATGGTTTAATATCTTTATCAACGCTGTATAACTGAATAACCTTAACAGATTGCAATAAGTTCCGTTCCCCCTTTTCAAAATCTACTATTCCTATTTTTTTGGCGACCCTCATTACTATTAAATCTGGTTTGATACAAGGAAAACCAATGTGCAAAAGAAGATGAAGGAGGCTTGTAGAACTTCTAAAAAATGGCATTTTTACGTCTCCCATTATTTTTTTAAGATCGTTAAAGCCTTTCCAAAAACTCTCAACATCAGTTTTTGATTTTAACCCTTTTGGTATATCACTTAGTAGAGTTTTAAAAGAGCCATATTTGTCATGGATTAATTCAAAGGATTTTGCACAATCAATAATTGATTTGACTTTTCTCTTAAATCTAATAACCTTAATTTTATCCCAATGTTCATTAATAATATCCAGTGGGTTTATCTGTGAAACTGTTTTGATTTCAAAATTGTGAAAAATATTATCAAAAATACCTTTATTAAGCATTGCTTCCACTTTATCAGACGGAGCATTCTGGCTAAAAGCTATCAATCTCGCAAATCGTTTTAAAAAATCGACATCATCTGTGACGGTGTCAGGATTTCTTTGTTAACGCTTTTCTATTTCTTCTGATAATTTCGGTTCTATTCGTGAGGAATCAACTTTCTGTATGATTGAATCGATATCTAAAAAAGTTTTTTCCAACTTCTTCCCTTCTATAACATCAAATATTCTATTTGCCATAAAATCCTATATATTGGTTCATTTCTGCTCTTTTAAGATATACTTCTTTCTTATTCACAGAGCCGTATATTACACCTTATCTCAATGACCGCCAATGTTCGTATAGCATCAGCATAGCGAGGGTGTCTAACTCACAATACCTCAGCAAATCGCTGATTATTTCCTTTCGTTCTTTCTCGGAAATATCCGAATATTGAAGCTTTCCAAAGGCAGTCATTGCAGCGCCGCCATCATTAACAACATTACGGCTGTCATCAAAATTCTCTCTCAGCAGTCTATACGGATCTATTACCTTGTCCGAAACTGCATCGTTCTTCCACCATACTTTGTCTATAAGGTTTGTCCCAAAGGTTAAAGGCTTGCTGTATTTATCCTTTAAAAACTCACTTGCAGATAATACGGCTGGCAATACAGCCTTTATAGAATTTGTGCCTCCCATGTCGGGATGATAATAATACTTCCGAACTATTTCACAGAGATCAACCATATTCCTATTAGAGACTGTTACGAAAAAAACTGAAAATTCCATTTTTTAAAAGTCTAATGTCATTTGAGTATACAGTTTTTTCATCATTCTTTTTGCCTTTAATTTTGTGTTAGATTTCATACCAGCAAATAGAAGAAGGATTTGGCAAGCATCAGATAGATGTCCAATAATCCTTGCTAACTTTAAGCTGTTGACAAAGAATCTGTTCAGATAGAGTTTATTTTTATCGTTTTCAAAACCTCTTTCAACCTGAGGTCGTATTGTTTGTAATAATCTTTGGGAGACCTTTGTATGAAGAGGGATGATTCCAAAATGGTATTCGGAAGTATAAGGGCTGACATAAAATTCCTGATAGCAGTTTCCATATATCCGGCAAGAGATACAAGCAGGATTATCAAGAGGGGTAGTATAACAGTGCATTTCAGTCTCGGAGTTATAGCCATCCCACGATAATGGGATACCTTCGGGACATTCTGGACGGTTATAATTCCAACTTGCAATCAAGTTGACACTAATATATAATCTTGCCATGGAGGTGACTCATGGCAAGAACTGTGCATATAAGCCAAGAAGAAATCAGTCAAGCTCGTAAGCTTCGTGAAAAGGCAACCACTGCCGCAGAGCTTCGCAATGCCCTGTCAGTTTTATTGATAACCGAGCTTGGCCTTGATGCAGGAAAGGCGGCAGAACTACTCGGAACAAGCCGCCGAACGATCTTTCGTAAACGAGAGAAGTTTCGCAGTCAAGATGACTCTGTCAGGAATTCCTGGGGTGGACGTCGCCGTTTCTCTTTATCCATAGAAGAAGAACGGGAATTTCTCTCAACGTGGGAAGTCGAGGCAACAGCAGGAGGCGTTCTTTCTGTGCCTCCCATTCATGCGGCTCTTGTAAAGCGACTGGGACATAATACGCCTATGTCAACCACTTATCGTATGCTGGCGCGTCATGGATGGAGAAAGGTACAACCTGATACAAAGCATCCTAAGAGTGACCAATCTGCTCAGGAGGAGTTTAAAAAAAACTCCCGGAGCTTGTGGTTGCCGCCTGCGTAAAAAATCAGGACAACCTCCCGGTTCGCCTTATGTTTCAGGATGAGGCCCGCTTTGGTAGGATGAGCGACCCTCGTGCCTGCTGGGCGCCATCGCCCCACAGACCAGTTGTTAATCTTGCTCTGGTGCGAGAGTTTAAGTATGAGTATGCAGCGGTAAGTCCTTGGGATGGAGATATTGATCACATGACCAGGGAAAAGATGAATACTGAAAGTATGAGTTGCTTTCTGAAACAGGTGAGCAAGGCACATCGAGGTGAGTTTAATATCATGATTGTTGACGGTGCGTCATCCCATAAAGGTAAAGAGCTTGAAGTGCCAAAAAATGTATCGCTTATCTTTTTGCCACCATACTCTCCTGAGCTAAACCCAGCAGAGCAAATATGGAATATACTTCGTCGTGACTATTTTGCAAACAAGGTATTTGATTCTCTGGATGCAGCGATAAGACAGGCGGAACAGGGACTTGTTGCTATGTCACAAAACAAAGAAGCAGTGAAAAGGTTAACAAATTGGCATTGGATTAGTGCCATCTTGAAAGCATAATGGAATAAGTAGTGGTTTCTCGGTATTCATTGAAATTCCTTTTTTAATGACCTGCCCATTAGATTGACTACTGCATCCTTTGGGCTTTTCCCTTCATAAAGTATAGCATAGACCTCATTTATTATCGGGAGTTCAACTTTATGCTTTTTCCCCAATTCATAGGCTGATTTTGTTGTCTTTACACCTTCAGCCACCATCCTCATATCTTTCAATATCTCATCTAATTTTATGCCCTGTCCAAGTTTAATCCCTACAGTCCTGTTTCTGCTCAAATCCCCTGTGCATGTGAGGACCAAATCCCCTATTCCGGAGAGGCCTGTAAATGTTACAGGGTCAGCCCCCATGGCAGTACCAAGTCTTACCATTTCTGCTAATCCCCTTGTTATCAATGCCGCCCTTGCACTATTTCCAAATCCAAGCCCATCTGATGCACCTGCGGCAATTGCAATCACATTTTTTATCGCCCCTCCTATTTCAACACCTATTATATCTGTGTGTGTATATATGCGAAAATATGGTGTATTAAAAAGGGTTTGAATATATTCGGCAATCTCTTTATCCTTTGTGGCAATTGTTGCAGCAGTAGGAAATTTATTAATAACCTCTTTTGCAAATGTAGGCCCTGATAGATAGGCAGTGCGATTATAAATCTCTTTTGATAATATCTCCTCAAATATCTGAGAAGGTAATTTTAAAGTGTCATTCTCAATCCCTTTCGTTACACTTACAATAATTGCATCCTTTGGAAGATATTCTTTTAAAGAGTTTAATACGCCTCTTAATACATGGGAAGGGGAGGCAATAATAAAAACCCTTACACCCTCTGAAGCCTCTTTCATAGATGTGGATGGCGATATATTTTCTGATAATCTTACTCCGGGGAGAAAGAAGGTGTTTTCTCTATTTTCTTTTATAATCTGACAGAGGTCAGATTCATATACCCAGAGCCTTACCTTAACCCCCTTTTCCCCAAGCAGGTTTGCCAATGCTGTACCCCATGCCCCTCCGCCAATTACTGCTACTATTGTGTTTTTCATAACTTTTGAAACTATAACAGAAATATAATTATGAGGCAAGGGCAAGAAGGAAATTTTAGGGAGAATTGTATTGACTGATAAAGTGAAAAGTAATATATTACTATTAGACGAGAAAAAAAAGTTATTGCAGCGATAAGAAATTACTTTCCCCTAAAACTGCAGTTGTTCTTTCCTGAAAAAAGTTCTGAAAAA
>Ga0209520_10001159_pt1 | contig 14852 bp, 16 predicted proteins | sample Rifsed16ft1_FD_184009 | JGI IMG/M metagenome (GOLD analysis project Ga0209520, IMG submission 184009) | Soil microbial communities from Rifle, Colorado, USA - sediment 16ft 1 (version 2) | ecosystem: Environmental > Terrestrial > Deep subsurface > Rock core/Sediment | place: Rifle, Colorado...
TCCAGGTGGAACTCTCCCGCCTCGAGGGAGAAGGGCTGCTGACAATCATGTGGCATGGGACGGAGGACTTCACCGCCGTCATCACGGCGCGCGGCACAGAGGCCTCGAAAGAGTCCTCCACCTGGGAAGAGGAGTGAGCGTATCGCGTGAGGAGGGGAGGGTACGAAGAAGGTTCAATTGGAACGGGCCTTGCAGTCCCTCGAGCGAATCCCCCGGCCCGCGGCGGCTTCGGAGCAGTATACGACCCCGGCGCCGATTGCGGCGGAGGTCCTCTACCTCGCCCACGGGCACGGGGACCTCGCCGGCCGCTCCGTCGTCGACCTGGGATGCGGGAACGGGATCCTCGCGATTGGCGCGAAACTCTTGGGAGCTGCCCGCGTGCTGGGCGTGGATTCCGATCCCACGGCGATTGGCGTCGCCCGTCGCAACGGGCGCCGCGTCAAGGCCGACGTCGAATGGGTGCTCGCCGACGTCCGCGCGGTCCATGACGTGTTCGACACGGTCGTGATGAATCCGCCCTTCGGCGCGCAGTCCCGGCATGCCGACCGCCCGTTCTTGGACACGGCCCTGGCCGTGGGCTCCGTGGTCTACACGTTCATGAATGGGACCGCGGAAGCCTTCGTCCGTCGCCGAGTCGAGACGTCCGGCGGCCGGATTACGGAGCGCCTCGAATATGCTTTCCCGATTCCGCACTTGTTCCCCTTCCATCGGGAGGCCGCCCGGAAGCTCGCAGTGGTGCTCTATCGTGTAGAAGTGGCGAAGGGCTAAATACCGTGGTCCGTGTTCGTGCGGCCCGAAGGAGCGGAGTGATCTGGAAGCGAAGATGGTCCTGCCGGGCGATGAGATCGCGGTGGCGGAGGAATTCGAGCCCGGCGACGGGACGTACGAACGGAACGGCCTTGTGTACGCGTCGACGCCGGGCGTACTCGAGCTCAATCCGGAGAACCGGGTCGCGCGGGTGCGCGCATTCAATCCTCCTGCGGAACTGAAAGTCGGTGACATCGTCTACGGCGTGGTGGACGACATCCGTGGGATGATGGCGACCGCGACGATCCTCGCCATCCACGGCCGGACGCGGCAGATCAGCGGCCAGTCCGAGGGGACGATCCACATCTCGAACGTGTCCGAGGACTACACGGAGGACATCCACGACAAGTTCCGGCTCGGCGACATCATCCGGGCGAAGGTGATTCAGGTCAAGCCGTCCCTCCAGCTCACGACCGCCGAACCGACCCTCGGAGTCGTCAAGGCAATTTGTTCCGTCTGCCGTGGACCTCTTGAACTTCGAGATCGGGACTTGTACTGTCCACGTGACGAGCGCACGGAACGTCGCAAGCTCGCCGCGGACTACGCAGACCTGAAACTGTTCGTCCCCGCGACCGAGCTCGGGGCGGGAAAGATCACAGAGAAGCAGCGCGACGGCCGCGGCGAGGGCGGAGACCGCGGAGGACATGATCGTGGCGGACGCGGCGGCGGCCGCGATCGGTCCCGAGATCGGGGCGGCGGTCGGGGTCGCGATGGACGCAGCCCGAGAGGTCCGGGAGGCCGCGATCGGGAGCGCGGTCGCCGTCGTTGACGGAGAAAAATCCGTGATGATTAGGTTCCGAGAATTAGCATCAAGAATCGAAGGCAAAGGGATATGAACCCTCGCCGTGATAGCAGCGTGAAGAGGTTGCCGATGCCTCCGTCCAACGAAGACCTGATGCAGGAACTCACGCGACTCCGCACGGAGATTCAGCAGCTCCGCGAGGTCGTGAGCGCGCTGTTCAATGCGGTCTTCGAGGAAGGGGACGAGGATTGGGATACGGTCCCCGAGAAGGACGAATTCAACCTCTACAACTGATTCTTCTGGAGCCCGTCCGGCGCTTGGTGTTAATAATCGCTCAGGATATCCCAGGGCGTGGCGGATCTCGGCGAGCTTGTCGCCGCGCATGAGGCCTGGCGGCTGCGCGAGGCGATTAACCTACAGCCGTCGGAGAACGTCATGAGCGAGGCAGCGCGGGCCCTCCTCGGCACGGACTTCGCGCATCGCTACACGCTCCCCGAAAACCTCGTCCCCGTCCTGGCGGGGATGAAGAATGCCTATCGTGGGACGAGACACACGGACGCCATGGAGTCGCTCGGAGAACGGCTCGCCCGCGACGTGTTTCATTCCGCCCACGCGTCGTTGAAACCGCTTTCCGGCCATCTCGCGGGTTTCATGTTGTTGCAGGCTTGCTGCAAGCGAGGAGATCGGGTCCTGATCATTTCGGCGGCCCACGGCGGCTATGACGGCTACATGCCGGGCTTCCTGCCGGAGTACCTCGGCCTGACGGTGGACTTCCTGCCGTTCGATGAGCGGGCCTGGAACGTGGATGCGAAGGCCGCGGCCGACGCGATCATCGCGAAGAAGCCGCGGCTCGTCCTCGTCGGTGCGAGCTTCATCCTGTTTCCGTACAACTTGCGTTGGCTGCGCGGCGCGTGCGACGACGTGGGAGCGATCCTCGGATACGACGCGTCCCATGTCCTTGGCCTGATTGCAGGCGGTCAGTTCCAGCACCCGATGACGGAGGGCGTCGACGTGCTGAGCGCGAGCACGCACAAATCGTTCCCGGGGCCTCAGGGCGGTCTGTTCCTTTCGAACCGCAAGGACCTGTTCGACCGGGCGATGCAGACATTCCTTTGGCGGATCCAAGACAATGCCCACTGGAACCGGATCGCCGCGACCACCCAGGTGCTTCTCGAGATGAAGGACTTCGGGCCTGCCTATGCACGGCAGGTCGTCGCGAACTCAAAGGTCCTCGGCAAGCAGCTCGACATGTGGGGATTCCCCGTGAGGTTCGCGTCCCTGGGGTATTCGGAGAGCCATCAGATCCTCGTGGACCTCGCCGCACTGAAGGACCTCATGGCCCTTTCGCCCGCCGAATTCGCCGATCGCCTGGAAACGAACAACCTGATCGTCGACGCGGTCGGCCGGATCGGCACGGCCGAGGTCACCCGAATGGGGGCGACGGAAGAGGACATGCAGGTGATCGCCGGCCTCCTCGTCCGCGGGGCCCGCGGGGAGGACGTCCGGAAGGAAGTCGCGGATCTTCGCTCCCGGCTCCGGTTGTCGTTCGTCTTCCCCGAACCATCCGCAAAAGGCCATAAGCGGACCGTCCGTTAGCGGACCGTGGCCGGTCCCAATCGCTATCGACGACAGACGGTCCTGCCCGAAATCGGCGCGAACGGACAGCGAACGCTATCTCGGGCCCACGCAGTCGTCGTCGGTCTGGGCGCCCTCGGGAGCATCTCATCGGACCTCCTCGTCCGGGCGGGTGTGGGTCACGTGGGCCTCGTCGACCGAGATGTCGTGGAGATCGTGAACCTCCAGAGACAGACCCTCTTCTCCGAGGCCGACGTGGATCGACCGAAGGCGGAGGCCGCGGCGGATCGTCTGCGCCGCGTGAACTCGAGCGTGAAGGTCCAGCCAATCCCGAGGGACCTACATTCGGCGACCGTGACGCAGATCCTGGCGGGGGCGGACATCGTCGTCGACGGAACGGACAATCTCGACACGCGGTTCCTGCTGAACGAGGCTGCGATGGATCTCGGGATTCCGTTCGTCTACGGCGGCGCCATTGCGACGTATGGGATGGTCTTCGCGATCCGTGTTCCCGACACGGCCTGCTTCCGTTGCCTCCATCCCAAAGTGCCGCCGCCGGGGAGCCTCCCGACGTGTGAGACTGCCGGGATCTTCAACCCGTTGTCCGCCCAGGTGGGGGCGATCCAGGCGGGTGAGGCCATCCGACTCCTACTGGGCATCGCTCTCTCTGGCGATCTGCTCCTCGTCGATGGTTGGAGACCGGAGATTCAGAAGATTCACGTCGCGCGGCGCGCGGACTGTTCGGCATGCGCCCGCGGCGAACGGGAATACCTGGGGGCGAAGCGTTCGCAGGTACTCGTATCCCTCTGCGGGAGCGACACGATTTCCCTCGATCCCCTCCACGAGGGCGCGATCGATTTGGAGGGACTCGGGCAACGCTTGGGGACCCTCGGCCCCACGCGTCGGGCGGGCGGAGTCCTCGTTGCGGACATCGAAGGGCGCCGCTTCACGGTCTTCCCGGACGGCCGGGCCCTGATTCGCGGCGTGAAGGACGAGACAGAGGCCCGGGCCGTCTATGCGAAGTACGTGGGGATCTGACATGCGACGAAAGGGAGTCTTGCTGCTGAGCGGCGGCTTCGACAGCCCCGTCGCGGGCCACCTGATGGCCCGGCAGGGGCTCGAGCTGGTCGCGGCGCATTTCTCCCTCGAGCCGATCACCGACGACGCGGCCGCGGTGAAGGCGCGGACGTTGTGCCGGATTCTTGGCATCGAGCCTCTCTACGTCGTCCGGGTCGGGGAGGCATTCGCGGAGGTCGCCCACGCCGCAAACCGCCGGTTCTATTTCCTCCTGACGAAGCGGCTCATGGTCCGGCTCGCGGACGCCATCGCGGACCGCGAAGACGCCGAAGTCCTCGTGACGGGAGAGAACCTCGGGCAAGTCTCCAGCCAGACCCTCGCGAGCCTCCGAGCGATCGATGCGGTCGCACGTCGGCCGATCCTTCGCCCCCTGATCGGATTCGACAAACAGGAAATCGTCGACCGAGCGAAGGCGATCGGGACCTACGAAGTTTCGAAGGGCCCGGAGATTTGCGACCTTCTCGGACCGCCCCGCCCATCGACCCACGCCCGCATGGACCAGGTCCTCGGAGAGGAGGCGAAGCTCGATCTGGGCCGTCTCGTCTCCGCGTGCATGTCGGGGCTCGAACGAGAAAAGTTCAAGGGGGACCGCCCTGGTAGTCCAGTTCCTCCGAGCCCGAGGTCGGCCGCATGAGCTACTATCTCCTGAAGCCGTGCCGCACAGCGACCGCCTTCATCTCGACGTTGAAGAAGCCGGGTCGGATCGACTTGGGCGCCGCCGCCGAGCGGCTTCGCCGGGGAGGTTGGCATGTGAGTGATGTGAAGGTCATGCTGATCCTCGACGGCGAGCCCGAACTGACCGTCTACGAGAGCGGGAAGATTCTCGTGAAGACAGATGACGAGGGCACGGCGAGGGCTGCGATCGACCGGGTGTACGATGCGATCGGAGTCGCGTCGCCGGTCGCCGCGGCCTGAGGTCGCACGGCGATCGGTCTGGTCGGACCGCGACGAGCTGGCTCAACCGCGGAACGCGATGAGGACCACGTCGACGATGAACAGGAGCACGACAAGGAATTCGAGAATCAACATGCGGCGGGCCTCGAGTTCCGCCTCGGCCACCTCATAGATCGCCGTGAGGTCCTTCATCTTCTCCTCGACGATCCGCCGCCACGAGTCGAGCTCGAACTTCCTGACGCAGGCCCGATAAACCTTGCCCAGGAACCAATCGCCCCAGAGTTTCGAGATGTTGTCGACTTGAAACGACGCTTCCCCGAGGTCCATCCGGACCTCTGCGAGTTCCTTCACGGTGTCGCGCCCACTCCGGAGCAGCGAACTTCGGGCGAAGAGATCCTCGAGGTCGTCGTACGCTTTGTCCACGACCCTGTCCAAGAACGCGTCATATGTCCGCAGTTCGAGGAGCTGGAGGTTGGCGAGCTCGAAGACGGTCAACGTGTCCTCGTACGTCGCGCTCGGCTCCACGATGAGGGCCGCGTCCCACTCGAGGACGACGAGGTCGTCCTGGTAGTATGAGAACCAGTTCCGCCAGGTGTCCTCCACTTCCTCATCGCTGATCGCCTCGGGACGCGGGTCGTTCGCCAAGAGCGCGGTGACCTCGCGTCGCCAGGTCGTCGTGAAGACGCGGACCGGCGTCTCGCTCACGGAGATACAATAGACCGTGTACGGCTCCGAATCCACCTTCACGTCATACGCGTCATGAAGGAACGGCACGAGGTCTTCGATGATGCGCGCCGCCACGCGGCGGCAATAGTCGTCGAGGTTCTCTTCCCGTCCGCCTTCCTTGATCCGCAATCCCACGTATGGGCGGAGGTCCCGCAGGCTCGCGACCTCGAAGGGAGTGCGCACGACAATCGCGAGAGCGCCGACGCCGTAGAGTTTGACGCCGAGGGAGGCGGTGAGCGTCCCGAGGTTCGTCTCGAGGGTCCGTTCGTCCAAGAAGACGAGCAACGGTTGCGCAAACCGGGCGTACCGCGGGGCCGCCCGCTCCGAGGGGAATCGGCCGGAGAGGAAGGGCATGTCCACCGTCCGCTGAATCTCGTCGAGGTCGACGGACGCGCCGATGTCGAACAGACGATAAAAGACGACCTCTCCCTTCATCCAAGCCGCGCAAGCCGGGAACCGGACTTAAGGGCTCCGGTCGGGCTCATTCGCCATATCGTCGCTGGCGCATCTGGAATGACCGGAGCGCGCGCAGGAAGTCGATTTTCCGGAACCCGGGCCAGAACACGTCCACGAAGTAGAGTTCGGAATAAGCAAGTTGCCAGAGGAGGAAGTTTGAAATTCGTTCCTCTCCGCTCGTCCGCAGGACGAGATCGGGGTCTGGCAGATCCGCGGTGTACAGTCGCTTCGAGAAGAACTTCTCGTCGATTTCTTCGGGGTCCACCTTCCCGGCCTTGGCGTCCTGCACGACGTCCCGGATCGCCCGCAGGATCTCCTCTCGTCCGCCGTAGGCGACCGCGAGGTTGAACCGATACTGGTCATAGTCCTTCGTCCGACCTTCGGCATACTCGATCGACTCGATGACCTCCGGCGGCAGGAGTTCCCGGTTCCCGAACACGGTTACCCGGATCTTGTGGCGGTGCACGCGTTCGTCGTCGCCCACGCGGCGAAAGTTCTCCGCGAACAGGTGCATCAAGTGCTGGACCTCTTGGTCCGGCCGGCGGAGGTTTTCCGTCGAGAAGGCGTAGACTGTAAGGATGCGGACGCCGACCTCGAGGCACCATTCGAGGACCTCCTCGAGCTTGTCCCGGCCTTTCACGTGGCCGTCAAGGATGTTCCCCAGGCCGATCTCGCGCGCGAACCTTCGGTTCCCGTCCATGATGATCGCGACGTGGCGGGGCACCGCGCCCAGCTTCACCTGATGCAAAAGCCGACGTTCGTACGCCTGGTAGGCGGCGTCGCTGATAATCTTCGAGATGTCCGTCGGCACCGTTCGATGCACACGAGTGCCGACCTATTTATCCGTTCGCGGCAGACCCCGCTCAGGCCAGATTAGGCCGTCGTCGACCGTGGGCAAACAAAGTGCGACGGGCTCCTCATTCGCGGTGTCGGTGCTCGCCCGCAAACCTTTAAGTACGCTGCTCAATAATTGGTGATTTCGTAGTTCCTTTCATCCCTCCAGTGTGATTTAGTGGCCTTATCGATGAAATACGGTGAGTATCAAGACCTATTCCGAAAGCTCGGGACGCCGCAGGACATCGACTTCCTGGCCGAGAACTTCGCCTACGACAAAGAGCTCCTTCTCGTCATCTACACGCAGCGGGTCGTTCGGGACGCCACGCGGAAGTTCTACCGCGTGAAGGCCCAGGCCCGCCGCCTCGCCTTCATGTGGCAAAACGGAGCGAGCCTCGTTGATATCGCCCACAAGTTCGACTTCCCGGCCATCCTGGCGGCCCTGATGATCCTCGAGCAACGGAAGATTTCCCGCAAGAACTTCTGGAGAATGATCAACGACCTCGATTCCGTGAAGGACCGCCGCCTCCGGACCGAACTGGAAGAAGTGGCCCGCGCCGACATCGTGTATTCGCCCGAGGGCTCGGCGCGGCAGTACGCCCGGGGGCGCTGGGGGGAGGCGAAGCTCCACACGTGGCTAGACGCCCGTGGACTCAAGTACGAGACGGAGAAAGATCTCCGCGCGAAGTACGACAAGACGCCGGACATCCTCGTCCACACGCCCCTCGAGGTGAACGGCTCGAAGAAATACTGGATTGAGTCGAAGGCGACCTTCGGCGACCCGTACGAGATCCGTCGGCACATCAAGAAGCAACTCCAGCCGTACAGCGACTTGTTCGGGGACGGCGCGGTCGTCTACTGGTTCGGCCACGTGGACGACCAGCCGTATGCGCTGCCCGAGGGTGTGGACATCATCAGCCCGACGTTCTTCGAGACGCCGCCCGTTCCATTCCCGTACGTGCCTGTCGGCGAGACGCGCCTCGAGGACCGCGCATTGGTCCCGGACGCGGTCGATCTCCAGGAGTGAGGCATCCGCAAACGTTTTAGCCTCCCTTTCCATGGACACGATCGTGGTGGAAGAAGAGGTCGTCCGAGTCCGCATGCCGCGGACGAAAGACGGCGAAATTCTCGGGATTGCGGACCAGCTGCTCGGGGCCTCTCGAGTCCGAGTGATGTGCGTGGATGGCAAAAGCCGGCTGGGTCGGATTCCGGGCAAGCTCAAGAAGCGGATGTGGATTCGCAAGGGCGATCTCCTCGTCGTCAAGGTGTGGACGTTCCAGGACGAGAAGTGCGACATCAAGCACCGGTACACGAAGACCGAAGCGAGCTACATGAGCCGCCGCGGCTTGATTCCTAAGTCGATCAACGTATTCTGATCGCCCGCAAAGCTCTTAGTCGAGCGGACCGTTCGTTCTGAGAAAATGATTGACGACCGGCGAATGCGACAGCTAGAGATCCAGGTCGATGCCCTTCGCAAAACCGAAAAAGATTCGGCGACGCGCAAGACATACGATCAGGTCTTCGATCACGCCGCTCTGCTGACGATTGCCCAGCTCATGACGGACGGCGTCATCTCGACCCTGGATTATCCCGTGAGCACCGGCAAGGAGGCCAACGTCTTTCATGGGACGGATCGGGAGGGTCGTGCGAAAGCCCTGAAGATCTATCGCATCGCGACCAAAACGTTCCGGAACATCGCGGTCTACATCGAAGGCGACCCGCGGTTCAAGAAGGTGAAGAAGGCTACAAAACCCACGATCTTCGCGTGGGCGCAGAAGGAATACAAAAACCTCGTTCGGATGGGCGACGCGGGCGTCCGGGTCCCGAGGCCGGAACGCCTGCTCGACAACATCCTGGTGATGGAGTATATCGGAGACGAAACACGACCGGCACCGTCCTTGAGGGAAGTTGCCATGGAAGATCCCCAGGCCGTGTTCGATGACGTCGTGGCGAACTTGCGGGCGATCCGCAAGTCGAGGCTGGTCCATGCCGACATGAGCGAGTACAACCTCCTCTGGTGGGCGGGCCGGGTCGTCGTGATGGACGTCGGCCAGGCCGTCCCGCTGGACCATCCGCGGGCGGAAGAATGGTTCCGGAGGGACATCGGAAACGTCGCGCGGTTCTTCCGGCGGCACCGGGTCGACGTGACGCCGGCGAGCCTCGAGCGCCTGATCCTGGGAGGGTGACATGTTCTACGCACGGATCTCTGCCGAGCGGATCGGCGTCCTCATCGGTCCCGAGGGCGTCACGAAGCGCCGTCTCGAAGAAGCGACCGGGACGAGAGTCGCGGTCGACTCGACGTCGGGCGAAGTGACAATCGACGAATCGACCGCGGCGGATCCCGTCCTCGCCATCAAGGCGCGGGACGTCGTCCATGCGATGGCCCGCGGGTTCTCGGAAGATCGGGCGTTCCGCCTGCTCGACGATGACGCCTACCTCGAAGTCTTCGACATCAAGGAGTTCGCGCATTCGAAGAACCGGGTCGCCCAGATCCGGGCCCGGCTCATCGGCACGCGAGGCAAGACGCGGCGGCTGATCGAGGAGCTCACCGGCGCCGAGGTCAGCGTCTGGGGTCACACGGTCGCGATGATTGGCGGGGTGTTCGAGATGGCGATCGCTCGCGAGGCGGTGATGATGCTTCTGCGGGGCAGCGAGCACAAGACGGTCTACCGGTTCCTCGAACGGAAGCGTGGGGACATCAAGGCGTACCGCATGGGGTTCTGAGGGCCCGCCCGCCATACGCTTTTAGCCCGGCGGCCCTTTTCCGCGGCAGATGCCGAAGGGAGATGCGGCGAGTCTCGCGGAAGGCTACAGGACCATCTTGGGCGAGTGCCTGTCTCAACTCGATGCGGCTTCCCTCGTGAAGTTACGCGGTGAACTCCAGGTCGTCTCCCGCTGGCTCGACGTTCGCAAGAAGGCGGACCTCAAGCGGGACGCGGACGTCGCCCTCGGGGCCGTGACACAGTTCTGTGAATTCGGGTTCGAGATTGGCGGCTCGGCCGCATCGAGACGATCAGCGGAGACCGCGAGCTTCTTCGACCTCGCCTCGGTCGGTGTTCTCGCCGTCGAGAACGTCCTGACTGCAGAGACAAGGACCCTGATGCGGTTCTTGATGAGCGGGCTCTCGGAAGGCCTGATGTTCCTCGGGAGCCGGCAATACGTGTCCGGGAGCGATGCGGTGCTCCAAGCCGCCTACCGAGCCCACTCCCTCGCGGTCCAGGATGCCCTTTGGTTTCTTGCCACGGACTTACGGGACCCGGAGGGGCTCGACTCGATCCGGGAAGTCCGCGCCGCGATCGATGCGCTCTTCGCGAAATTCGATGAGCCCGGCGTGCCGCTGGGCACGAAACTCGCGCTCCTCCAGCAGCTATACGGACTCGTCGCCATCGTCCGGTGTGCGAAGCTGCTCGAGGACCTCCGTGATCTCGCTTGAACGCCTTCGGAAAATTGTTAAATAACGCGCGGGAGTACAGCGGTTGGAGGTAGCCAGCTGCCGAAGCACGTCTATCGGTTCGAGGAGGGTGACGCCTCCATGCGCGACCTGCTTGGCGGCAAAGGTGCTGGCCTGGCGGAAATGACTCGTATCGGCCTTCCGGTCCCACCCGGTTTCACGATCACGACGAAGGCGTGCAACGCATTCGCCAGGACGGGACGCTTCCCGCCGGGCTTGTGGAAGCAGGTGGAAGAGGGGCTATCGTCGATCGAGGCGAAGATCGGCCGACACTTCGGCGATTCGGCGAATCCGCTCTTGGTGTCCGTCCGGTCGGGCGCGAAGTTCTCGATGCCAGGCATGATGGATACGGTCCTGAACATCGGGGTGAATGATGCGACCGTGGAGAGCTTGGCGCGGTACTCGGATGAGCGGTCCGCCTGGGACGCGTACCGCCGACTCATCGCGATGTTCGGACGCATCGTGAAGGATGTCGACGGCCGCAAGTTCGAAGCGATCATGGATCAGAGGAAGCGATCCGCGAACGCCAAGAAGGACACGGACCTCGCCGCGGAGGACCTGAAGGCCCTTGTGGCGGAGTACACGGTCCTGTACCGCGAGGCGGTCGGCGCGGAGTTCCCGCAGAACCCGAAGGAACAGTTGCGGGAGGCGATCGTGGCGGTCTTCCGTTCTTGGAACGGGAAACGGGCCGTGGACTACCGGAAGTTCAACAAGATTCCCCACAACTTGGGGACCGCCGCGAACGTCCAAACGATGGTCTTCGGGAACATGGGCCCGGACTCCGGGACCGGGGTGGCATTCACGAGGAGTCCGTCGACCGGGGAGAAGGTGCTGTACGGCGAGTTCCTGCCGAACGCCCAGGGCGAGGACGTGGTCGCAGGCATCCGGACACCGATGACGCTCGCGCAGCTTCGGGAGACCACCCCCGCGTTGTACGGACAGTTCGCCGAGATCGCCGAGCAACTCGAGAAGCACTACCGGGACGTGCAGGACATCGAGTTCACGGTGGAACGCGGGAAACTGTGGATCCTCCAGACGCGATCCGGGAAACGGTCCGCCCGAGCGGCCGTCAAGATCGCGGTCGACATGGCTCGGGAGGGCCTCGTCACGAAACAAGAGGCGGTCCTGCGGGTCGCGCCAATCCATGTCGTTCATCTCCTCCTTCCCCAGTTCGACGAAAAGGCGAAGGCCGCTGCCCGCAAGGAAGGACGATATCTGGCGCGTGGCCTGGATGCCTCACCGGGAGCCGCGGCCGGTTTCGCGACGTTCGACCCGGACGAGGCCGAAACGATGGGGCGGGACGAGAAGAAACCGGTCATCCTGATCCGAGTCGAGACGTCCCCGGACGACGTCCACGGGATCGTGTATTCCAAGGGCGTCCTCACGGCCCGAGGCGGAGCCACGAGCCATGCCGCCGTCGTCACGCGAGGGCTCGGCATCCCCTGCGTCGCCGGATGCGAGTCGATCGTCGTCGACTACGGTCAAGGCCAGTTCCGGGCCGGGGCGAAGGTGATTCGTCGCGGCGACTTCATCTCCATCGACGGGACCACAGGCGAGGTGTTCGAAGGCCGGATCCCGACGATCGAGCCGGACTTCGGGAAGGAGGCGGATTTGCAGTCGCTCCTTCGATGGGCGGACGAGGAACGACGGCTCCAAGTCTGGGCCAACGCGGACTACCCGCGGGACGCGGCGCTTGCGCGGGAGTTCGGCGCCCAGGGGATCGGATTGGACCGCACGGAGCACATGTTCATGGAGACTGATCGGCTCGACATCGTTCACGAGATGATCCTGGCGGCCCCGGAGTTCCGACGCGTCTCCTTGGAGGTCCGCGCCGTGAAGGTCGAGCTGGAGACGGCCAGGGACGAGAAGCGCGCGATGTTTTCGAAACGCCTCGAACACCTCGAGCCGATGCTCGTCGACCTCTCCCGCCGCTACCTCGGTTCCCTGGAGAAACTGGGACATCTCCAGCGGAAGGATTTCCTCGGAATCTTGAGAGTCATGCAAGGGTTGCCGGTGATCATCCGCCTGATCGATCCCCCGCTCCACGAGTTTCTCCCGAAGTACGAGACCCTCTTGGTCCAGGTCACGAAGCTCTCGCTCGGCCGCGGCGATCCGGATGTCCTCGTTCGGGCGGCACGATCGGAGGAGGACGAGGCCTTCCTCGAGGAAATCAAGGCTGTGGGCGACGGAGATCTTGCCCGGGGGATCGAGTCGATGCTCCCGAAGAAGCAGGTTCTCCTGGAAGCGGTCGCCGCGAACCGCGAGTCGAACCCCATGCTCGGACTCCGGGGTTGCCGTCTGGGCATCATGTTCCCAGAGATCACGGAGATGCAGGTTCGTGCGATCTTTGAAGCGTCCTGCGCTCTCGCGAAAGAGGGCGTCGTCGTGAAGCCCGAGATCATGATTCCGCTCGCAGGCCACGTGAACGAGCTGAAGGTGGAGCGGGAGGCGCTCGAATCCGTCGCGAAGGATGTTATGGACCGGGAGGGCGTGACGGTGGCATACAAATTCGGGACGATGATCGAGCTCCCACGGGCGGCCCTTACCGCGGACGCGCTCGCGAAATACGCCGAGTTCTTTTCCTTCGGGACGAACGATCTCACCCAGACGACGTTCGGCTACAGTCGTGACGACGCGGAGGGCAAGTTCCTGCTCGACTTCGTCGACCGAGGAATCCTGCCCCTGAATCCCTTCCAGACGTTGGACCGCGAGGGAGTCGGCCAACTCATGGAGATGTGCGTGAAGAAGGGCCGAAAGGTCCGCAAGGATCTCGAGATCGGGATCTGCGGGGAGCATGGCGGCGATCCGGCGAGCATCGAACTGTGCCACGCGCTCGGCCTGAACTATGTGTCGTGCTCGCCGTTCCGCGTGCCGGTCGCCCGCCTCGCCGCGGCCCATGCAAAGCTTCGAGAGCAGGTCCGCGAATTCGGGGATCGCTGACCTGGTGGAAACGTGGCCGGTCTCACGGACTCGCCCTACTTCCTGATCGTCCTCCTCGTTTCCGCCTTCGCGATGCCCCTCATCTTCGTGGCGTGGATCCGGAACACCGCACGCTATGCGAGGGAACCGTGGAAGTTCGTCCTCCGAGCCTTCGCATGGGGCGCTGTGTTCAGCGTCCTCATCGCGATCATCTTCAGCCTGGTCCTTGTCGCCACCCTCGGTCAGATTCGACCGCTGACCGAGTTCCTCGCCCGCCGATACAACGATCCAGATGTCGTCCTCCTGATCCTCGGGGCGGTGATCGTCGCCCCGATCGTCGAGGAAGCCGCGAAAGGCCTCGGCGTCCGTGCGGGACGGTCGGAAATCCAGGCGCTGGTCGACGGGCTCGTGTACGGCGCCGCCGCGGGACTTGGCTTCTCCGCGACGGAGAATCTGTTCTACGGCATCAACACGCTCCTTTCTCCGGATGGCGGCGCATCCGCCTCCCTGATCGTGATCGCGATTCGATCCTTCTCCTCTTCCTTCCTCCATGCGAGCGCGACCGCCGTCGTCGGATACGGTCTCGCGAAGAGCTGGCTCACGCGTCGCGCAAGCGCCGTCCTTCCCTTCTACCTGGTCGCGGTGATCATGCACGCGACGTTCAATCTCCTGACGACGCTGGGACAGCTGTACGTCACACCCTACGGGGAGGCGATTGGATTCGGGGCTGCCCTCGTCTTTGCGATCGTCGCAATCACCGTCGTGCGGAGCAAGCTCGCCTCCCGACCTCGTCCGGTCCAGCGATAACAAACGGTCGACGACCCATTCCCGTACCGCCGGTCGATCGGCCGGCAACGGGAGGGCGGCGTCGTGTCGCCGCGCGGCACGAAATCGTTATTTACGCCGGACGGCCTGCACGGCCCGGATGCGTTTTCGTTTCGAGATGGATGGGGATGTCTACTCGGAACACAAAGACTCTTTCAAGCGTCTCCTTGCGAAGCACGGTCTCCGCTGGCGGGGCAGCCTCGACCGTCCGTTCTGGGCCAGCGGGACGGAACGGGTGAGCGCCATCTTCGACCGCGACGCGGAGAGGGACATCCTCCGAGGCGCCGCCCTGGTCTGGGAAAGTGCGGGCAAGTCTCGGCTCCTCGAGGACCTGAAGGCATGGGCCTGGGAGGTCGGCGCGAAGACCACGGAAGATCGATCGCCGTCCGCGGAAGCGGTGACGGACGAGGTCGAGCAGGCCTTGCGATACTGGGACATCGTGTGGAAGCCCAACGTGGAGGTGCTGCGGTCCCAGGGGCGACCCAGTGCGTGGATTGAGGCGGACCTCAGGCGCTGGAGACAGCGGCGCCAAGAACGACGGCGTGA
>Ga0209520_10001174_pt1 | contig 14785 bp, 13 predicted proteins | sample Rifsed16ft1_FD_184009 | JGI IMG/M metagenome (GOLD analysis project Ga0209520, IMG submission 184009) | Soil microbial communities from Rifle, Colorado, USA - sediment 16ft 1 (version 2) | ecosystem: Environmental > Terrestrial > Deep subsurface > Rock core/Sediment | place: Rifle, Colorado...
ATGGGGGTCAAGTCTTGAAATATACGGTGATGGGGGTCAAGTCTTGAAATATAAGTTTTGCTATCTTGCCCATGTTTTTTCTTATCGTACTTTATCTTGACCTCGTTCTAACCATAGTTAAATAACCTCTTGCAAATCTCCTTTAACAACACTCCCTTAATTCCCATATTCATCGGGTTGTATTTATGATTATTATATTGTGGTATATACTAGTATATACCGTGTTTATATATCGCTTAATTCAGGCACTTCAAAAGAGAAAAGTGGGTTATGCAATAGCCGGAGGATATGCAGTAGCGCTTCATGGGGCGATAAGAGGAACAGTTGATATTGATCTTGTTCTGCGATTATCGAAAAAGAATCTTTTGGCGGCTGAGGATGCATTGAAAGACATAGATTTGCAATCAAAATTACCATTACTAGCAGCGGAGGTTTTTGATTTTCGCGAGGAATACATAAGGAATAAAAATCTAATTGCATGGAATTTTATTAATCTCAATAATCCCGCGGAATCAGTTAATATCATAATTACTGAAGATTTAAGAAAAATGAAAGTAAAAAGAATTCTTGTTGGTGATCAAATACTTAGAGTAGTTTCTATAGAAGATCTAATTAAGATGAAAAAAAAGAGTAGCAGACCACAAGATTTAGAAGATATAAAAGCACTAAGGAGGTTAAAGAAATGAAGACAGTTCAGTATTTATCTAAAGAATATCTGGAACGATGTGCATCAATGACATCAGAACAAATCATTCAATTTCTAGAAGATTTTAGAGCTCTCCATTATAATGCAAAACCTCGGAAAAGTCGTCTTATAAGTATCAAGATCCCAGAGAATCTGCTAAACACCTTCAAAGCCAAAGCTAAAATCCATGGAATTAATTATCAGACACAGATAAAGAAGTTAATGGAAGATTGGGTGAAATAGTTTGGTAAGTTCTGGGGGGTGACATTATCACTTTGCAACTACAAAAGGGGAACTAAAATCTTGACTTAATTTGAGATCATAATTATTATTTTTGAGAGTTAATCAAAGCGGTTGACCTTAAACATTACTTATATCCTAATCTTAACTTTTTCCAATTGGAGCCTATTGATAAAGAATGCTTGCCGTAATTGTTTAACTCAATCTACAAGTTTTTCAAATGCCTTTTGGGAGGGGAAGAATGAGCAGCGTGGTAGATGATGAGATTAAAAACAAAGAGCTTTCAAAACTCGAAGCCATTGAAACCCAGGAATGGCTCGATTCCTTAGACCATATACTGCAGCAGGGAGGACCTGGGCGAGTCAGACGCCTTCTCAGGCAACTCCAAATCCACGCACAAGAAGCCGGAGTGAAATTACCGTTCACGGCCAATACACCTTACATCAATACCATTCCGGCTGAAGAACAACCTCCCTTTCCCGGAAGCCGGGAGATCGAACGTCGCATCAAGAGTATTATTCGTTGGAATGCTATGGCTATGGTCGTACGAGCCAACCGTTTGGAGGAAGGCATTGGGGGGCATATTTCGACCTATGCCTCGGCGGCGACATTGTATGAGATTGGCTTCAATTACTTTTTTCGGGCAAGGACTGAAGATCAAGAAGGCGATATTATTTATTTTCAGGGTCACGCCTCTCCTGGGATTTATGCAAGGGCGTTTTTGGAAGGCCGTCTTTCCGTAGAACAGTTGCACAACTTCCGAAATGAGCTGCATCCTGGAGGAGGGCTCTCATCTTACCCACATCCTTGGCTTATGCCTAACTTCTGGGAATTTCCTACTGTGTCCATGGGACTAAGCCCTATTATGGCAATTTATCAGGCGCGCTTCAATCGGTATCTCGAGGATCGAGAACTAAAAAAACCTTCCGACGCAAAAGTGTGGGCGTTTGTGGGAGATGGAGAAGTGGATGAGCCCGAAACACTCGGAGCTATCACCCTAGGATCAAGAGAGAAGCTGGATAATTTGATTTTCGTCATCAATTGCAATCTGCAAAGACTTGACGGGCCAGTACGTGGGAATGGCAAAATTATCCAGGAACTCGAAGCCATTTTTCGTGGCGCTGGATGGAATGTCATTAAGGTTATATGGGGGGACGATTGGGACCCACTGCTTGCCAAGGACCACGATGGCATTCTGGTTAAAGTGATGGAAGAAAACGTTGATGGGCAGTACCAGAAGTACATCGTCGAAACTGGTAAGTATATACGTGAGCGCTTCTTTGGTGCTGATCCACGTCTATTAGAGATGGTGAAACACTTGTCCGACGAGCAACTCCAAAAACTAAATCGTGGCGGACACGATCCAGAAAAGGTATATGCTGCCTATAAGGCAGCGGTGGAACATAAAGGATCGCCTACAGTCATACTCGCCAAAACTATAAAAGGATATGGGCTAGGTGAAAGTGGCGAAGGCAAAAATATTACCCATCAGCAGAAAAAGCTGAATGAAGAAGAGCTGCGTGAATTTCGCAGTCGATTTGGTATTCCCATTTCCGATGAAGATGTCTCCAAAGCCCCTTTTTACAAGCCTCCCGATGACAGTCCAGAGATGAAATATCTTCACGCACGCCGACGAGAGCTTGGTGGCTATATTCCCAACCGCATGGTCAAATGCGAACCTATCAAGACACCGTTAGATGAACTGTTTGAGGAGTTCTACAAGGGTTCCGACGGTCGAGAGGTGTCTACCACGATGGTCTATGCGCGGGTGTTAGCCAAGTTACTTCGAGAGAAGGAAATCGGAAAACTGATTGTTCCTATTATCCCGGATGAAGCGCGAACGTTTGGGATGGAGGTGTTGTTCCGGCGCTTTGGTATTTATTCTCACGTTGGCCAGCTCTATGAGCCGGTTGATATAGACACGCTACTCTATTACAAGGAAGCCAAAGACGGTCAAATCTTAGAGGAGGGGATTACCGAAGCAGGTTCGATGTCCTCTTTTATCGCAGCCGGAACAGCTTATGCAACTCATGGGATAAATACCATTCCATTCTTTACCTTTTATTCCATGTTTGGACTCCAAAGAATAGGCGATCTTGTTTGGGCTGCTGGTGATATGCGCTGCCGTGGATTCTTGGTTGGTGCGACTTCTGGACGCACTACACTAGCCGGCGAAGGACTCCAGCATCAGGACGGACATAGTCATCTTTTAGCTTATCCAGTTCCCAATCTCAAGGCATACGATCCAGCCTTCGCTTACGAAGTAGCCGTTATTATTCAGGATGGTATTCGCCGCATGTACGAAGAACAGCAGGATATCTTCTACTATCTGACCGTTATGAATGAACCTTATGTACAGCCGCCCATGCCTGATGGTGTAAAAGAGGGAATTCTAAAAGGCATGTATAAGTTCAAGGCTTCAGAGAATAAGAATACGAAACTTCACGCACACCTTTTCGGCAGTGGTGCTATCTTGAATGAAACGTTGAAAGCTCAGAAGCTGTTAGGTGAGAAATACGACGTCGCTGCGGATGTATGGAGCGTAACAAGCTATAAGGAGCTTTATCGCGATGGCCACGAGGCAGAGCGATGGAACATGCTTCACCCTTCGGAGATACCGAGGGTGCCTTATATAACACAATGTCTTCAGGATGCACCTGGCGTATTTATTGCTGCTTCTGACTTTAGCAAGGCGCTTCCTGACTCTATCTATCGGTGGTTTCCTAAGCCACTTGTATCGCTGGGGACCGATGGCTTTGGCAGGAGTGACAGCCGGCGCGCGTTGCGTGACTTCTTTGAAGTTGATGCAAGATTTATCACTCTGGCTGCATTGGCCGCCCTAGCACGGGAGAAGGAAATCAAAACCGATGTTGTGCAACATGCAATAAAAGACCTAGAGATTAATCCAGGGAAGGCTAATCCCATGATTTCATAAAAAGGGTGTTACTATTCAGACACTAAGGCATCAAGTCACAAAGGAGGTATATGGATTTTAAAGTAACTCAGGAGTCAAAAGAGAAAATAATTAGTAGAGACGCAAAATTTTGCGTCTCTACTTCGTGTCTTAATGTTTTTGTGGCTAAGTATTTATAGTGAGAGGAGATTATGGCAATGGAATTCAGACTTCCAGAGCTTGGTGAAAATATTGAATCAGGCGATGTGGTAAAAATCTTGGTGTCAGTGGGCGACACCGTTACCAAAGACCAACCAGTGATGGAAATTGAAACAGAGAAGGCGAATATTGAAGTACCTTCTCCTGTAAGTGGGACTATTAAGGAAATCCTCGTGAAGGAGGGTGAAAAGGTCAATATAGGACAACTGCTCCTGACTATTGATGAAGGCACTAAAGAGAAGGAAGTAGAAGAGGTTGAGGCCATAGAAAAAGAGGAAAAGAAAAAGAAGAAAGAGGAGAAAAAAGAAACTAAAGCTGAGATAAAAGAGGAAGAGGAAGTAAAAAAGGAAAAGGAAGAAGAAAAGGTTAAAGTCAAAGCGAAGGAAGAAAAGGAAAAGCTTATAGACAAGGCTGCTCCAAAGGAACAACAGGGCGAAATCGTCGAGTTTAGTCGCTCAGCTAAGACTACTACTGAATCTAAGCCTTCTCGCGGGTTTGCTCCTGCTGCCCCTTCAGTTCGTAGGTTAGCACGTGAAATTGGGATTGATATTAGTGAGGTACCCGGTTCCGGTCCTGGAGGACGAATTTCTGAAGAGGATGTAAAAAACTATGCCCGCCGACTTCTCACTGAGACTAGTAGCATAAGATCTACTGGCCAACTCGAGATCTCTCCGCTACCAGATTTTACGCGATGGGGAGAAGTAGATCGGAGTCCAATGACCAACGTACGACGCAAAACGGCAGAACACTTAAGCTCCGCTTGGACAGCCCCTCATGTGACCCAGCACGATAAGGCTGATATTACAGATTTAGAAAAATTGCGAAAGCAAGTTGGAAAGAAAGCGGAAGCCTCCGGAGGTAAACTAACCGTAACGGCCATCATTCTCAAAGTGGTCGCTTCTTCCCTGAAACTCTTCCCCCAGTTTAATGCCAGCGTTGACATGGCCAAGAACGATATTATTTACAAGAAGTATTGCCACATCGGAGTGGCTGTGGATACGGATCGGGGGCTGTTGGTTCCAGTGATTAGGGATGTGAATAAGAAAAATATTTTCGAGCTGTCTGTCGAACTCACCCAGATGTCGGAAAAAGCAAGGAACAAGAAGCTCACCCTCGAAGAGATGCAAGGTGGCACGTTCACCATAACTAATCTGGGGGGTATTGGCGGTACCTACTTTACACCTATATTGAATTCTCCGGAGGTTGCCATTCTGGGCATTTCTCGGGCGAGCATCGAACCTATTTTCACCAACGGACAATTTCAGCCACGTCTAATGATGCCGCTTTCTTTGTCTTACGATCATCGTGTGATTGATGGTGCAGATGCCATTCGTTTTCTACGCTGGATAGTCGAAGCACTCGAACAACCCTTCAAACTCTTACTAGAGGGGTAATATAGTGCAGATTTTGGAGTTGAGCTATGTATGAAAAAATGAAATCTACACAGTTGGCGGTGATTGGAGGCGGCCCTGGTGGATATCCCGCGGCCTTTTTAGCAGCAGATTTGGGACTGCAGGTTACTCTAATTGATCCTGAGCCTAACCCAGGAGGTGTCTGTCTCTATAGAGGTTGCATTCCATCAAAGGCATTACTCCATGTTGCCAAGGTTATTGCAGAAGCGCATCACGCAGCTAATTGGGGAATTGAATTTCCAGACCCTACGATTGATCTTGATAGGCTTAGAGAATGGAAGGATACCGTGGTTAAAAAATTGACCGGTGGGTTGGGACAACTCTCTAAACAACGCAAAGTCAGCTACGTTCAGGGCCGAGCAAGTTTAATCAATCCTCAAACTCTTAAAATTCAAAATCAAAAAGCAGAAGAGTTTCTTAGATTTGACCATGCGATACTTGCTACCGGTTCCCGACCGGCTACAATTCCAAATCTCTCTTTTGAAAGTCCTCATATACTAGACTCTACAAGCGCGCTTGATCTGCCTGACATTCCTAAAACCATGCTTGTGATTGGTGGAGGCTATATCGGCCTTGAGCTTGGTACCGTGTATGCGGCTTTGGGAACTAAACTCACTACGGTTGAAATGACTTCAAGTTTAATGCTGGGAGTAGATAGTGATCTTGTGTCCATTCTATCTAAGCGTTTAGAAAAGGTTTTTGATTCTGTTATGCTTAATACCAAGGTTGTAGGTATGAAAGAAGAGAAAAAAGGGATCCGTGTTACGTTTGAGGGAGGAAGTATCAAGGAACAGGTATTTGAGAAGGTTCTAGTTTCTGTAGGCCGGAAGCCGAATTCGAATAATATTGGATTAGAAAATACAAAAGTAGAGATTGACTCACATGGTTTTATCAAGGTGGATGCGCAACGTAGAACGGCAGAGCAAATGATTTTTGCAATTGGAGACGTCGCAGGTGAACCAATGCTTGCTCATAAGGCTACGCATGAAGGTCGAGTTGCAGCAGAGGTCGTTGCAGGACATAACGTTACATTTGAGCCTCGAGCAATACCTGCGGTAGTTTTCACAGATCCGGAAATTGCATGGTGTGGCCTCACTGAGACACAGGCAAGTCAGGAGAAGCGCCCGGTTAAGATCGCACGCTTCCCGTGGGGGGCTTCTGGAAGGGCAACGACACTTGATAGAACTGATGGGGTGACAAAGCTTATCATAGACCCTGATACTGAAAGAATATTGGGTGTAGGGATTGTTGGTACTGGTGCTGGCGAACTAATATCGGAAGGCGTGCTTGCTATTGAAATGGGAGCTTTTGCTTCAGACTTAAAGCTTTGTATTCATCCACATCCTACGCTATCTGAAACAATTATGGAATCAGCAGAGGCCTTTTTTGGTCAAAGCACCCACATATATAGACCCAAGAAGGGTTGAGTACAGGGGATAAAGGTATAAACTTAGTTATATAATATAAGGCCAGTTGGAAAACAGAATTGGCATATAGTAAGAAGGCTGTTCTTTCTTGACTTTGTTTAAATTAGTATAGTATTTTATTTCAAATAGCCATTTAAATTGAATTTACTTTAGGGAGATCATTAGATGTTAACTGAGGCAAAGAATATTATTGGTGGAGAATATAAAGTAGGCGGTACAGGTAAAGTAAAGGAGAGGTACAATCCGGGAACCGGTGAGTTGGTAGGCAGGTTTACAGAGTCAACAAGCGAAGACGTTGACGATGCAATCCGGTCAGCTAGAAGGGCATTTGAGGACTCACACTGGCCCAGGGACCCGAAGCTCCGAGTCCGAGTATTAAGAGAGATACACGATGCCATTATTGATGACTTTGAGTACCTAGCTAAGGTACAGACCTCGGAGAATGGTAAGATAATACGAGACTCGAGAACGGAGCTTAATTCGGCGGCTGATTTTTTCGACTATTACTCAGGATTAGCGCGTGACCTTTATGGTAGAACAAATCTTCTAGACCAAAACACAATGAGCTTTGTCCTTAGGGAGCCAATGGGTGTAGTGGGAATTATAGCTCCATGGAACGCTCCCATAGTCCTCCTTGCAAGATCACTTGCACCTGCTCTAGCTGCAGGCAATACCGTTGTGATTAAGCCTGCGAGTTATACCCCATTAACGATCTATGCATTACTTGATAAAGTTTTAGAAAGGGTAAAGGACATACCAAAGGGCGTTATAAATCTGGTGTTAGGCGGTGGTGAGACGGTTGGTTATGAACTCGTCAAGCACGAGGATGTAGATTTCATCAGCTTTACAGGAAGCACAGAAGCTGGAGCCCTAGTCATGCGTGAAGCAAGTATTAATATAAAGCGGTTATCCTTAGAGCTCGGTGGAAAGACTCCAAATATTATCCTTGAAGACGCCAACTTTGAGTCCGCCATCCAAGGAGCTATAAGGGGCTCAATGCTTGGGAGCGCCGGTCAGATATGTTTTGCAGGGACTCGCGTGATGGTTCATGACAAGATATACCAAAAATTCAGAGATAACATAATTAAACTCATCCCTAATCTTAAGATAGGCAATGGACTTAGCGAGGATGTGGATGTTGGTCCAGTGGTTTCTGATGGGCAGTTAAAACGCGTAATGGACTACATTGAAGTAGGTAAGAAGGTTGCCTCGTTGCTGGTAGGCGGCAACCAGTTATCTGATGGGGAATGGTCAAAGGGTCACTTCGTTGAGCCTACAATCTTCGATGATGTGCCACCAGATTCTAAGATAGCCCAGGAAGAGATCTTCGGTCCCGTACTCTCGATGATTAGGTTCAAAAACCTGGATGAGGTAGCAGCAATAGCTAACAGCACAAAATATGGCTTATCAGCAGCTATTTGGACTAATAACATCAATAATGCCTTTAAGCTCGCCAGAAGGATCAAGGCAGGGGTAGTCTGGATAAATATGTACGGCAGGATGTTCCCAGAGGCTGAGACTGGTACATACAAGCAAAGCGGAATAGGAGGAACCCTCAGGGGAATGGAGGCCCTAAACACCTTTACAGAAATTAAGGATATCTTGATTAACATCAGTGAATAATCGCTTTTAAGTTTCTTTTTCCTTTTAGTATTGAATATACGAATGTAGCAGCGACCTTCAGGTCGCCATATAAAATAAATCTACATTGGTAGACTAAAGTTCTCCGATACTTGATAAAAATTATTTTTTTGCCCCTTAGCTCTTTTTAATTCTCCAGATCCTTTTTATAGAAATGAATAAGGGTATAAGGAAGTATAGTGGAACTGATGTTGGAGCGCCAACAGGCGCCAGAGAACAACTCCCGCCGCTAGGAGATTTCTTGCCGCAAAGCGTGCCATTTATGTCGCATTGGGGCGTAATTCCTCTCTCCCGCTGTTTTTCATTTAATTCGAAGACTGCTTCTTCGGTCTTACCATTTGGCTCGCAGCCGCAGATCTGGCTCGCACAGCAACTGCATCCTACCTCCTCCTCCAACTTGATGATTTCAGAAACATCACAGCTCTCAAGCCCAGAGCATGCCTCACCCACTAACCCCCTATCATTACATGTGGAAGTGCAGAGGGTCGCATCGCATGTAAATCCGAGTTCCACACCTTTGCTGTTCTGACAACTTTCGTACTCTTGACATACCTCCTCGCAGTCAATATTGTTTGGCGGCAATGGGATGTCTTCCGGCAAAAGAGGACAGCCTCCGGCATCTACAGGAGCATCGGGAATGCAGCCGGGAGGCGTGGGGAATGTCTTTCCTCCTGCATTTGGATTAAAGGCGGCAGACCAGACCAATTCAGGTCCTATATCGCAGGTTTGATTGTTTAGCCCTATCTGATATGGGCCGGCGAACGTCGGGCAAAGGCAATCGACGATTCCCTCTTCATCAGTTTTAATACAAGGCGCCGTCATACAGCCTGCATAAAGATCTTGCGGACAATTAGTCAGACCGATACCCTCTTCAGGTATACATTCAAAGCTGAATGTCGAAACGCTGTCAGCGCCGGGAATAAACTCTCCACTATTTATGGATTCACACACGGGTGCCTGGTTGGTCTCTTGACACATACTTCCCTCTAAGCCACATTCGGCTATGGTTTCTAGATAGATTTCAGTGTCCAAAATAGCGTTTATATCTACAAAGTACTTCCCGTAGGCAAACTCGAAACATTTGCAACGGGCGAATTTCCCGTCTTCCGTGATAACGCAGGTCTCGGGTTCTGGACCAGAATAATAACATAGCGCAAATGGCCCGCCTTTACATGGCAGGAAATTCGATGGCACCAGGACGATGTCCGCAAACGCGGGTCCGTACGGAGTTGTCATCATGTTGTTTGGGATGAAGGTTGGAAAATCGCCGTTTCCGTTATCTTGGCCCTGTGCAGCCGATAAAAAAAGTACATTAACCAATACTAAACAGCCAAGCAATACGATTTTTTTTCTCATACACCCTCCTTACCGTTTTAATTATTTTAATAGAAATTTATATATATAAATAATGATTTTATGAAAATTTATGCATTGAATATATATTATTTGCGGTAGATAGAAAAGTTCGCAAATTCTCTTGTAATAGAGGAGTCACCTCTATAGGTGACCCTAATCTTTCTATTCGATTTCTAATTGTTTAGCCCTAGTTTCTGGGAAGGTAAGAACAGTTATAGCCGCTAGAATTGCAAAAATGGAAGCCGTTCCAAGGGAAAAGCCATAACCTAATTCGTGTCCTAGCATTGTCATTCCAGCAACAAGCGCAAATATGTAAGGTGCCAAAGCGGACGCTCCTCTTCCAAAGTTATAGCAGAATCCCTGCGCTGTGCCACGTGTCCTAGTGGGGAAAACCTCTGCCATTATAGCTCCAAAACCAGCATAGAAGCCAGTACCAAAGAAGCCGAGAAGAGGCCCCGTGATTAGTAGAAGTGTATTAATCCCCATGAATCCCATTTTCTCATGTATCTCTGTAATAGAACCAAAGATTGGAACCAAGATTGCCATTATAACAAGGTAACCGACAAATGTAGGTCTTCTTCCAATTCTATCGCTAATATTACCAAATGTAATAGTCCCGATAATCGCCCCTATGTTTATTGCGATTGTCCAGGAATAGCCCTTTACTAATCCAAGGCCTGCGCCACCTTTTTCAACCGGGCTTGCGAGGTATGTAGGCACCCAAGTGTATAAGCCCCAGTAAGCTATCATACAGAAACTCGTGAGCAGTGCTGCCCTAATCGTGTAGGTTATAAGGTCTCCTCTCCATAGCTGATTAAATGTAAATGACTGGCCCTTTTCACTTAACTTTTTTTGGTTTCTCATTTCAGCCGTGGTTCTCCAAATTTCAGGCTCTTCGCAATGCCTTCTAACAAAAAACACAAGAAAGGCGGGAAGGATTCCGACAAGGAAAAGAACCCTCCAACTATGGAAAAAGATATCGCCAAGAAATGGGAGTTTAATCTCTAAATCGGCATGTGGGAGGATTACAATAGAAAGAGTTGCCGCCAGAATATAACCGAAACCCCAACCGCTTTGCACTAACCCGATGACCTTGCCTCTGTGCTGTCTTGGCCAGCTTTCAGCTACGAGAATCTCTCCGGATGCCCACTCACCTCCCATACCAAGACCGAGAAAGAATCGGCATACTACAAAGGTTTCTAAATTTGGAGCGAGTGCACTTAGCCCTGTAAATACAGAATACATAAGAATCGAATATGTAAGCGCTCTTATTCTACCTATATAATCCGTAATTATTCCAAAAATCACTCCGCCTAAGGCAGAAGAGCCAAGTGTAACACCGAAAAGCAAAGCAGCGTGCTGATCAGTTAATGCCCAAGTGTCGCGTATCTTGGGAAGGGCATAGACATAAAAAAGTAGATCCATTGCATCCAACGTCCAGCCTAGAAACGCCGCAGCAAGAGCGAGCCATTGTTTTCGATTTATATCTTTGTACCATGCAAATACACCTGGTTTTAGTACTGTAACATCCATTGTTTCGTTAGCCATTTATTGCCCTTCTGTTATTATCGTACCTGTTCCTGTGCCACTCTAGCCACCAAGATTACAACCTTGGTTTACATTACTTATTTCCTCATTTTCATAAACCGCTCGTTATAATAGATTAAGTTGAATGATTATCTTAATAAAAAAAACACTCTAACTCGATAAAGGGAATCTATATTTATAGAAAAAACGTAAATTTAAATTGATAATCTAGATCAGTTATAATGAGCGTACAAGTTTTTGTTTTATACAACCTAAAATAGGAGGGTATTTACAATGTTGAGATCATTTATCCTAACTTTGGTAGGAGCAGGGGCTATTTACTTTCTATCAAGTAACATATGGAATATTGAAGATGGAATAGCCTATGGACAAGGTAATCCCGGCATTTCAGGTTATGAGCATGTTACTGCCGAAGTTACCGTTCCAGCAATTGGACCGCTTGAATTTAAATCTGTTTCAGTAGATTGTCCTAAAGGTAAAAGATTGCTAGGCGGTGTTTTTGATAGTAACCATCTACGTGATGTTGGTGTGCGTGCTACAAGAGTGATGTCGATGGGTAACCATGATCGTTATATAGTAGTTTTTAGGAATATGAAAAATAAGTATATATCTCAAATAACACTAAAGGCTACAGCCATATGCGCATACGCACAGTAGTCATAACTAATGACCTGGAAAAATATAGGGCTATGTTATTTTGATTTTTCTTGCTCTACAAGTGGAACTGCTCCTAAGACCTCTAGGTAACCAGCATACATACCCATCGAGCTTGCTCCTAGGGTAGATCCACCTTTAAGATACGTATTTTTGCTGTGAGGTGGTACGACCACAGGTAGAATCCCCGTTTCCTGACTTATTTGTTTTCCGTTGTTCGTAACCGAATTAGAGTAATAAAGCACTCTCACCTTGATGTCCTTATATGCTATGTCGCTTGTGTTCTCAATGGTTACATGATGAATAATAGCCACACCGCTCCAGACTGAATAAAGAGACCAATCCAAAACTTTAATGTACCATTCTGGGTGCAGAATCATTGGATCCTGTATTCGTAGTTCTTGTGTTTTTCCATTTATTGGGAATAGGGTTATAATTATTAAAACTATTATAGGTATGCGTTTCATCATAGTTTTTTATTGTAAACTAAAAGTAACAACATTTCGATAAAAGTAATTCATACTTAATATTAATTAATTAAAATCAATCATATCGTAGGCTTCGTAAACATTGGCTTTCACATATTCCATTTATACATAATGTATAAGATGAAGGAGGTTCTAATATGGATCCAATACCTATTAAAAATGGAGATTATGAAGAGTTATGGCGTTTACAAAAATCAATACAAATCGCCCAATTGGCAAGTGACACTGCTAAAATAACTGAGTTAGGAAAAGAGATGACTGATAAAATATATAAATTGTATCCTCAATGTGTTGGTCATAAGGTTCGCTTTGACGTGTCTGCTAAGAAAATTTTTATTTGGGGATGAAAGAATAAAAATAGTGTCTGTCCCTATTTTTTCCTATTTTTTCTGAGTTACCACGAGGAAGATTGTAGGGGCTGATGCCCTCGTCAGCCCCTCGATGAATTCGTCGGGAGCTCGTTCGGGGAACGAGCCCTACAATTATATCCTTTTGTAGTTTTAACTCGGACCCATAAGTTCATAAATCTCTCTATCAGAGAGTCCAAAGTAGTGAGCAATCTCGTGTTGAAGAACTTCATAGACTTTTTCTTCTAATTCCTTTTCACTTCTACAGATTCTTTCAATATTTTTCTGAAATAGAACGATTTTATCGGGCATTCGTACAGCCTGCCATACGCTTCTTTGTGGAAGCGGGGTTCCTCTATAAAGTCCAAGAAGTATATTACCGCCTCGAATACTAAGATGCTTTAAGTCCTCTTGTGTTGGATGGTCTTCTACAGTTATAACCATGTTTTCTATCTTTTGCTTAAATTTTTCTGGAATTTTCTGGTAAGCCCTATCTATAAGTTCTTCAAATTCTTTTCTTTCCAATTTACTTCCTTAGCATAAGTGCAAGATTTATAGAGGAGGCATTATAGACTTAGGGAATAACTTCAAATAAATATTAACATTTTAAGCCGAACTCTATTTTCTAAATATATTAGCTAATTTATTCTGAAATAATACAAGGCGGCACTACGATGGTCGATTCGGAAATATCACTTTTGTTCATAGTTCCACCTCCCCAGAGAGCCAGATGAAGTCTAATGTTAGCATTTCGTAGATGCCATAGGGCTTCAAGATATTTTCGTTTTAAAACGACTTCTTTGATTTTTCCGCAGCGGTGGCTGCGGTAGCACTACCAACAACCGCCGCAGTCATGCTTTTTAACAAATCACGACGCGTGAGCATTCTATCCATCGCTCAATTCTTCTTAAATCGGTTTTATAAGCAGTCATGAACTTATGTTATAAGAAATTTTTACAGTCAACAACAAGTATCAGTCCATAACTTATTATTAAGAATCTTAGTTGTGAATTGAGTACAGTGATGAGATAATACCTAAAAATGAAGATGTTTATCCTGGAATGGGTTTATGGGAGTGGTCGTAGATTTCATTCGGCACCACTCCCCTCAACATAAACTAGTTCATTAGATTCATTATGTTTTTAAAGAAGATTACAATAAATCCAAATATACTCTGCAACCACCGCGTTAGTTATCCTGAAATAAACTTCGTGCTGCCAAATTAGATTCATTTAGAGCAGACCGATTCAAACCCACTCTAACACTGGCGACAATATTGTTTACCGTGGTGCTGCTTCCCACAGTGGCGCTGGAAAGAGTATACCGCTGGCCTATGCCTTGCACTGCAGGGGAGACGGCAGTGGTTATTGATTATGATGGAAATATTAGAGCATGCGAACTTCGTGGATCTCTAAGAAATCTGAGAGATTATGGCTGTGACTTCCAAGCCTTCTGGAATTCTAAAGTAAGAGCGGATGAAATAAACTCAATTGCACAAGATAAATGTTTCTGCACACATATTTGTTTTCTCCACGATAGCATGAGGTTTTCCGTGCGTGTAAGGTTCTGGGAACTTCCACTTGAGTTATTTCAATCTACTATAAGATATTCAATACAAGGTATATTATCATATTCCTTCACTCTCTCCAGAATTTCTCTTCCTTGACCTTATACCCTTTACTTACTAGCCTCTGCTTAACGTCCTCGATCATTCCGGGATGCCCACAGGCATATACCAAGGTGCTTTTAGGATCCAGGGAAAATTTCTTAAGATACTTCTCAACAATCAAATTCACTCTTAACTTTTCTCCCTGCCAGCCTTTGTTTCTCTCTTCTTCTGGCCTACTCACTGTAGGGATATAAATAATGTTTTCA
>Ga0209520_10001177_pt1 | contig 14770 bp, 10 predicted proteins | sample Rifsed16ft1_FD_184009 | JGI IMG/M metagenome (GOLD analysis project Ga0209520, IMG submission 184009) | Soil microbial communities from Rifle, Colorado, USA - sediment 16ft 1 (version 2) | ecosystem: Environmental > Terrestrial > Deep subsurface > Rock core/Sediment | place: Rifle, Colorado...
CGCAGGTGCTGCGTGCTGGGGCTCTGGTGCGGGGGGCGGCGCGAGGGGTAGCACCCCTCACGCGCACCCCTCACCCTTCACCGAGCCCCAGCACCCTTCACCGAGCCCCAGCACCCTTCACCTGCACCCTTCCCCCAGAACCAACCCCTCCCCCCTCCCCCCTCCCCCCATTCCCGTTTGATGCCCCGTGAGTTGATCTCCCTCGCTCCCCCCGTCGAGCGCGCCCTCCTCGTCGGCGCGCCGCTCAAGCGTACCGGCGCGCGCCACGAAGTGGACGAGCACCTCGACGAGCTGGCGCGCCTGGCCGACACCGCCGGCGCCGTCGTCGCCGGCACCCTCACGCAGGCCATCGAGCGTCCCGATTCCGCGACCTACATCGGAAGCGGCAAGCTCGAGGAGCTCCAGGCGCTCGTGGCCGAGCGTGAGGCCACGGTCGTGCTCTTCGACGACGAGCTGACGCCGGGGCAGGGGAAGAACCTCGAGGAGGCGATCGGCAAGCGCGTGATTGACCGCGCGGAGCTGATCCTCGACATCTTCGCGCTCCGCGCGCGGAGCGCCGAGGCGAAGCTGCAGGTGGAGCTGGCGCAGCTCGAGTACTCGCTCCCGCGCCTCAAGAACCTCTGGACGCACCTCGAGAAGTTCCGTGGCGGGATCGGCGTGCGGGGTCCGGGCGAGACCCAGCTCGAGTCGGACCGGCGGCTCGTGGCGCACCGGATCCGGCTCCTCAAGACGAAGCTGGGCGACGTGCAGCGCTCGCGCGCGGTGCAGCGGCAGTCACGGCGCGGGACGTTCCGCGCCGCGCTCGTGGGCTACACGAACGCGGGGAAGAGTTCGATCCTGAAGGCGATGAGCGGGGCGAACGACGTGTTCGTCGAGGACCGGCTGTTCGCGACGCTGGATCCGCTCACGCGGGAGGTTTCGCTCGAGGTGCGGGGTGAGGGCGAGACGGTGAGGGGGGAGGGAAAAACGGTGCGGGGTGCGGGCAACTCGGTGCGGGGTGCGGGGATACTCCTGACCGATACCGTCGGCTTCATCCGCAAGCTCCCGCACCATCTGGTGGCGAGCTTCCGCGCGACGCTGGACGAGGTCCGCGAGGCGAGCCTCCTCCTGCACGTGATAGACGCCGCGCATCCCGCGTGGGAGGAGCAGCGGCTGGTGGTGGACGACGTGCTCGCCGAGATCGGCGCGCATGAGACGCCGGTGCTGCACCTGTTCAACAAGATTGACCTGCTCGAGTCCGGCCGGCTCGCGGCGCTCAGGGAGCGGATGGCGAATCTGCTTCCCGACGCGGTGTTCGTGAGCGCCGCAACGAAGGACGGGCTCGACCCGTTGCGCGCGGCGCTGCTCGCCGCGACGCGGCGCGACCGGCCGGTGGTGGAACTGCGCGTCCCGGCGGGCGACGGGGCGCTCCTCGCGCGGATTCACCGCGAGAGCGAAGTGCTCTCGACCCGGTCCGACGACACGGAGATGGTGCTCACGGTGCGGGCGAGCGGGTCGGAGCTGGAGCGGCTGCGCGCGCTGGGAGCGCGGTAAGCTCCGCGAGGCGGGGCGCGCGCTGGGAGCGCGGCAAGTCCGCGAGGCGCTTCGCGCGCGGGTTGGTGCGGCGCGTCCTCGCCGCTGAAGCGGACTTCCTGCCTACCCGTCGAGCCGCTCGGGCCGCTGTGAACTCATCCGCCGGGCGTCCGCGAGCCCGGCGATGCCGAACGACGCGGGGTGCTCCCTGAGCCACTGCTCGAGCGCGGCTCCGAGCTTCGTGGCGATGCGCTCGATGCCGACGTGGCGCCGCTCGTCGGGGCGTTCGCACCAGAGCCGGAGCACCACCTCGTGCACCCGGCCGCCCTGTTCCCAGGCGATCGGGTAATCCACGCGGAACGGCCGCTCGGACAGCGGCGAGATCTGGCGCGCGGCGGGCCCGGGATAGTATGCAGCTCCCGCGACGACGGAGATCTCGAGGAAGCGGAACTCGGGTGCCCACTGGTCGAGCAGCGCCCGGATCTCCTCGATCGTGCCTGCCTTCACGATGTTCGCCGCGAGCTCGCCGGCGATGACCTTGTTGCGCACGTGGCTCCGGGCGTTCAGGAGCACACTCTGCACGCTCGCGCCGAACTCGAGGAACTCGCTGTAGTGGAGCCAGCGGACGCCGTAGAAGAAGGCGGCGAAGGCGAGAACGACTCCGGCCGCGCTGAGGGCGAGCGTCACGCGCGGCGGGGCGAAGACGATCGAAATCCCCATGAACGCGACGCAGAAGAAGAAGAGCCCGAGCAACTCGACCGTGCGCCTCGGGGAGAGCCCCAGCGCGAGAAGCTGGTGGTGAATGTGCCTGCCGTCGGCGCGCGAGATGGGGTGCCCGCGGAGCCATCGCCGGGCCATCGCGATGAACGTGTCGGTGAGCGGGTAGGCGAGGGCGAAGAGCGGGAGGAGCGCGAAGGTGATCTTCGGGTCGGCGATGGTGGCCGCGTACACCGTGCAGATGCTCAGGAAGTAGCCGAGCAGCATCGAGCCCGAGTCGCCGAGGAAGACGCGCGCGGGATGATGGTTGAAACGGAGGAACGCCAGGACGGCGCCGGCCATCGCGAGTGTCATCACCAGGCCGTTCACCTCGTGCAGGATGAACTCCACCGCGATGCACGAGGTGAGCCCGATCAGGGCCATCGTGCCGGCGAGCCCGTCCACGCCGTCAATCAGGTTGAACGCGTTCGTCATTCCCACGATCCAGAGGATCGTGATGGGGAGGGCGAGGACGCCGAGCGGGAACAGCGCGTTGCCGGCGACCGTGACGGTCTCGATGCCGAAGCCGTACGAGATGGCGGCGAGGGCGGCGATGGTCTGCGCGGTGAGCTTGAAGAGCGGCGTCACGCCGCGGACGTCGTCCAGGATGCCGGTGATGACCACGATGAAGGCGCCGGCGATGAAGCCGGGGAGCATCATTCCGTTGCGGAGCGCAATCGAGTCGTCGGCGCGTGCCCAGAGGAGCACGACCAGGGTGGCGACGGCGACGCCGATGAAGATGGCCAGGCCGCCGATGCGCGGGACGGGCTCGCCGTGCAGTCGTCGCTCGGCGTCCGGGAAATCGAGGATGCGGTACTCGCGCGCGAGGCGCATCACCCAGGGCATCAGTGCCAGGGTGGTGATGAAGCCGAGGAATGCCGCTGCGAGCAGGGGGAGCATTCGCGATGTGGGCGACCGGCTGCGGGTGTTGTCGAGTCCGCTTACTATACTACCCAGCCGGTTGACATAGTGTAACTGTCTGGCTCATTGCGGGTTGCGCGAGATGGGTCACGTTGCACTTGCTACGACAACGCGGCAACTTTGTCCGCCCGACGGATCTCGACTTCTGGCAAGGCGACTCGCGATGGTTTTGAGGGCGTTTCTGGGTACGTTCGCGGCACTCGTTGTGCCCGCCGTGGCACTGGCGCAGAATCCGCAGTCCACTCCCGTCTCCCGTCCGCCCATAACGCTCCGCGCGGGGGACGTTCTCAAGGTGCGCGTGTGGCCGGACTCCGTTCTCAGCGGCCAGTTCACGGTCGAGGACAACGGGGTCGTGGTACTCCCCGAGCTCGGAGACGTGTTGATTGCCGGCAAGGACATCCGCGACATTCAAACGATGCTGCGGGAACTCTATGGCCGGGTGCGCAAGTCCGCGATCGTTCATGTTTCGCCGATCTTCCGGGTCGGCGTGCTCGGTCAGGTGCAGCGGCCGGGGCTGTACGCCGCAGAGCCGACTATGACCTGGTTCGACATCATCTCATTGGCCGGCGGCTTCACCGACCGCGCGGCGCGCGACCGGGTCACGGTGGTGCGCGATGGACGGGAGCTGCTGATCAACACGGTCGCCAGCGACCTGGCGCTCGCGTCGTCGCTCAGCGTGGAAGTGCGCTCCGGCGACAAGGTGATCGTTCCCCAGCGACGCGGCTGGAACTGGATCACGGCCCTCGGCGTGGCGCAGTTCGTGGCGATCATGGCGAGCCTCGCCCTTCAGGCTCGTCGGTGAAGCAGGCGACAAGGCGCCGTCCGATGCCCCGACGCTCACGCAGCTTCCCGTTGACGAATGATGGCTGATCCTCTGCACGCTTCGCGCGACGGCGATGGGCCGAGCCCGCCGAACGCCACCGGCTCGCCGCACGCGCACCAGGTGGATTACGCCGCGCTGTTCGTACGGCGCTGGTGGCTCCTGCTGCTCCTGCCCGGCCTCGTCGCCGGCGGCGTCTGGCTCGTACAGTCTCGCCGGCCGGAGCGCTACACGGCGACCGCGATGCTGCAGCGGGAGGAGCGTCGCTCTCCGCTGGAGACGATCAGTCCCGACCGTCCCGACCCCTCGCTCTCGCAGGCGGTGCTCTCGGAGATCGAGATTCTGCGGAGTCGCGCCGTTCTGGGCGCGGTCGTTGACTCTCTGGGTCTGCGCGCGGAACTGCCAGGCCGGGGAGGCAGACGCACGGAGATCTTCGAGGAGTTGCGGCTTGCGCCGTCGGCGAACTCCGGAACGTGGCTGCTGAGTCGTGAGGGTGACACGGTCGAGCTGCGCCAGGCCTCGGGTCAGCTCGTCGCGGCGGCGCCGCTCCCCGGACCGCTGGATTTCGAGGGCGTACGAATCCGCTTGACGGCGGACGGAGGGAGTCATCTCCCGCTCAAGGTGGGCATCGTTGACCGCGAAAGCGCGATCTCCGACCTCACTACGGCCATCAGGACCGAGCCGATTCGGGCGACGACGTTGTTCCGTCTCAGCTTTCGCGACCCGGATCCCTTGATGGCCTCGCGAGTGGTGAACGCGATCACCGACGTGTTCATCCGGGCGGCAGCCGTGCGCAACAGACAGGAGGCGATTCGCAGGCGGCAGTTCATTTCAAAGCAGCTCGCCACGGTCGCCGAGTCGCTTTCGCTCGCGCAGACGAATCTCGCGACGTACCAGAAGCAGTCGCGCACCCTCGACCCGGAGGTGGAAGGTCAGGCGCTCGCGGGTGCGCTCATGCAGGCGGAATCCGACGTCCGCACGTTGCGCTTCCAGGAAGGGCTCATCCAGAGTCTGCTCTCGACGCTCCAGACCGCCGGCGCGACCGATGACGGATTGCAGCGGCTCCTGACGATCAGTCGCGACCTCGTGCCGGGCGCCGAAGACCAGTACCGGCGGCTTCGCGACCTGGAGACGGAGAAGGCCCGGCTCACGGCGGGCCGGTTCGGTCTCACGGGGCAGGGCGGCAACATCGAGGCGCTCGACTCGCTCATCACCGGCACGCGGGCGGAGATGCGCGGAGCGGCCGCTGAGACGCTCCGGCTGCTCAGGGAGAAGCGTGGAGCGGCCGACGACCACGTCGCGGATCTGACGCAGAAGGTCGGCACGATTCCGGCCCGGGCGGGCGAGTTCAAGGCGCTGCAGCAACGGGTGGACGCCGTGCAGCGCACGTTCGACATGCTGGCGGCGAAGCACTACGAGGCGCTGATCGTGGAGGCGGTCGAGGCGGGGAACGTCACGGTCATTGACCACGCCGATGTCCCACAGCGGGCGGATCCGGCGCACCTCGCGCGCAACGTCCTGCTCGCCCTGCTCGGCGGCCTTTTTCTGGCCATCAGCCTCGCGGTGTTGCTCGAGTCCCTGGATCGCAGCGTGCGGTCGTCCGCCGACGTCAAGCGCATCACCGGGTTGCCGGCGCTGGCGACGGTGCCGGACCTCAGGCACATCCACGATCGAGACGCCGTTTCGCGCGACGCATTCGACGGCCTCCGCACGAATCTGCAGTTCGCCCGCACGAAACCGTGTCAGGTAATCGCGATCACCAGCGCCGTACCCCGGGAGGGGAAGAGCTTCACCGCCCAGCACCTCGCGGCGACTCTGGCGAGTCACGGAAAGCGAGTGGTGCTCGTGGACCTCGACCTTCGCCGGCCCTCGCTCCATAAGAACCTGGAGATTCCGCGCGCACCGGGCGTGACCGACATTCTCGTGGGCAACGTGAGCGTGGTCGAAGCGGTCCACGCGCTGGCGGAGAAGAAGGAGTTCGTCGTCTGTTGTGGCTCCAGGGCCCCGAGCCCCACGGCGCTGATCGGCAGCGAGGCCTTTCCGGCGATGCTTGCTGAGCTGCGGTCAGGCTACGATATGGTGGTGGTGGACACGCCGCCGGTGCTTGCCGTCACCGATCCGTCCCTGCTCGCACCCCTGATGGACGGCATGGTCGTCGTGGTGCGCTGCGAGAAGACCGATCAGACGGCGCTTTCTCATGCGGTAGAACAGTTGCGGCGCGCAGGAGCCAACGTGCTCGGCGCGGTGATCAACCTCGCGCCCGTGCGCACTCGGGGCTACGGGTACCAGTATGGATACTTCTATTCATACGCGTACCACGACGCCGAGATGCCTGGCCGGATGTCGGCGATGCGCCGGCGGATTGCGGTGCTGTTCGGTCGCGAGGGGTAGTGGGAAGAGTTCTCGTGACCGGCGCCGCGGGCTTCATCGGCTACCACACGGCGGTGCGATTGCTGGGCCGGGGCGACGAGGTCATCGGGCTCGACAATCTCAGCGAGTACTACGACGTCCGATTGAAGCGAGCCCGGTTGGCGCGGCTGGAGGCGCAGCCCGGTTTCACCTTTCACCGGCTCGATCTCGGAGACCGCGAAGGGGTGGAGCGGTTCTTCGCGGGCCAGCGGCCCGACACGATCATCCATCTGGCCGCGCAGGCGGGCGTGCGCTACTCACTCACGAATCCGCACGCCTATGTCCACTCCAACCTGACGGGGTTTCTTCACGTCCTCGAGGGATGCCGGCAGCACGGCGTGCGGCACCTCGTCTATGCGTCCACGAGCAGCGTGTACGGCGCAAACACGCAGATGCCCTTCTCGGAGCGGCAGAGCGCCAACCATCCGATCACGCTCTACGCCGCCACCAAGAAGGCGAACGAGTTGATGGCGCACTCGTACAGCCATCTGTTCGGCATCCCGACGACCGGGCTCCGGTTCTTCACCGTGTATGGTCCCTGGGGTCGCCCTGACATGGCGCTCTTTGTGTTCACGAAGGCCATGCTCGAGGGACGGCCGATCCAGTTGTTCAACAGGGGACTCATGCGGCGCGACTTCACCTACGTGGACGACATCGTCGAGGGAGTCGTTCGCGTCGCCGACCAGCCGGCCACGGCAAGTCCGGCCTGGCGAGGTGACGCGCCCGATCCCTCCACGAGCGCCGCGCCTTGGCGGCTGTTCAACATCGGGAACAGCCGGCCGACGGATCTCCTGCGGTACATCCACGTGCTGGAAGAGTGCCTTGGCCGAAAGTCGGAGCGCGAGTTGCTGCCGATGCAGCCCGGGGACGTTCCCGAGACCTGGGCCGATGTGGACGCCCTTGACCAGGCGGTGGGGTACCGGCCTGCCACTCCCATCGAGGTCGGCGTCCGGCGGTTCGTGGAGTGGTATCGCACGTATTACGACGCGTGAAAACCGCGAGGAAGATCTACTCACTGCTCACCGTTGCCGAGCGCAGGTCGGCTGCGGTGCTGCTGGGATTGATGCTCATCGGCATGGTGCTGGAGACTCTCGGGATCGGCCTCGTGATTCCCGCCATGACGTTGCTGACGCAAGAGGACGTGGCTGCGCGTCTCCCCACGATGCAGTCCGTGATCGCGGTGTTCGGGACGCCGACGCAAAGCCAGATCGTCGCCGGCGGCATGCTTGCGCTCGTGGCCGTGTACCTCATCAAGGCGCTGTACCTGGCCTTTCTCGGTTGGCGGCAGGCGCGTTTCGCGTTTGACGGACAGGTGCGCCTCTCGCAGCGTCTGTTCGCGATATACCTGCGCCAGCCCTACACCTTTCACCTGCAGCGCAACTCAGCCCAACTGATTCAGAACGCTCTCTTTGAAGTAGACCAGTTCACGTTCAACGTCATCTTGCCCGCGATGGTCGTGATGGCCGAGGGGCTGGTGGTGCTGAGCCTGTGCACGTTGCTGTTGATAGTCGAGCCCCTGGGCGCGCTGATCGTAGTGCTGGTCGTCGGCGCTGCCGCGTGGGTGTTCCACGGCGTCACGGGTGCCTGGATCGCTCGCTGGGGGTTGGAGCGGCAGCTTCACCAGGGATTGCGGATCCTCCACCTCCAGCAGGGGCTCGGCGGCGCGAAGGAAGTGAAGTTGCTCGGCCGGGAGAAGGACTTCCTGGAGCGGTACGACTTGCACAACATCGCGAGTGCGCGGGTGGGTCGCCGGCAAGTCACGATCCAGCAACTCCCGCGCTTGTGGCTGGAGCTGCTCGCGGTGGCGGGCTTGGCCACGCTCGTCCTGAGTATGCTGGCCCTGGGACGAAACATGGCCGCCATCGTGCCGACACTGGGGCTCTTTGCCGCCGCGGCCTTCAGGCTGATACCGTCGATGAACCGATTGTTGGTCGCCGTACAGTCCCTGCGATACTGCCTGCCGGTCATCGACACTCTTCACGACGAACTCGGGCTCGGCGAGCCTGAACTGAGCTCACAAGGGTCGCAGCCGTTCGCCCCGGCAGATCGAACCGCGTTTCAAACCGACATTCGCCTCTCCGACATCGTGTACAGCTACCCCGGCGCCGCAGCCCCCGCGCTGAACGGCCTTTCCATCCGCGTCAGGAAAGGCGAATCGGTCGGCTTCACCGGCCCCAGCGGCTCGGGGAAAAGCACGCTTGTGGACGTGATCCTTGGACTGCTCACGCCGGGCGGCGGCCGGGTCGAGGTGGATGGGCAGGACATTCACCGGAATCCGCGCGCCTGGCAGGACCAGATCGGCTACGTTCCGCAATCCATTTACCTGACGGACGATACGCTCAGGCGCAATGTCGCCTTCGGCCTTTCCGATGCTCAGATCGACGATGCGGCGGTCAAGCGCGCCATCACGGCGGCACAACTCGAGGAATTCGTCGCAAGTCTCCCCGACGGGCTGGAGACCTTGGTCGGCGAGCGCGGCATCCGACTCTCCGGCGGACAGCGCCAGCGCATCGGGATTGCCCGGGCGCTCTATCACGACCCTGCCGTGCTGGTCCTGGATGAGGCGACCAGTTCGCTCGACGGCGCTACCGAGCGCGACGTGATGAAGGCGGTGACGGCCCTGCAAGGGACCAAGACCATCCTGATCGTGGCGCACCGGCTCTCCACGGTCGCGGAGTGCGGCCGGCTCTACCGGTTGGAGCACGGCAGAGTCACCCAGGAGAGCGGTCCCGACGCGAGGCATCACGCGGGAAGGTCGGTTACCGAGGTTCAGACATGAGGCGCGAGTTCGGCGTCATCCGGGACGACGCACAGGTCCGCCATGAATAGTCCGAATCCGGGAAAGATCCTCTCCCTTCGGGATCTGGTCACCGCCCTGGGTCAGCACAGGGCCGCGGGCCGGCGGGTCGCCCATTGTCACGGTGTTTTCGACGTCCTGCATCCCGGTCACGTTCGACATCTCAAGGCCGCAAGTGAGCTTGCCGATGTCCTCGTCGTGACGATCACGGCCGATCGCTTCGTCAACAAGGGACCAGGCCGTCCGGCATTCAACGAGTCGCTCCGTGCCGAGTTTCTCGCGGCGATCACTGCGGTTGACTACGTCTGCATCAACAATGCGGAGACGGCGACGGAGTTGATCAAGTCACTGAAACCGGATTTCTATGTCAAGGGCAGCGATTACGTCCGGCGCGATGACGACCCAACGGGCAAGATCTACGAGGAGGAGCAGGCGGTGCTCGCCGTCGGCGGCCAGATGCGCTTCACCGACGAGATCGTCTTCTCGAGTTCACACCTGATCAACACGCATTTTGACGTCTTTCCGCCTGAGGTCGAGAGCTGGCTGGGCGAGTTTCGCCGGAGGCGAACGGCCGGTGAAGTGCTCGAATGGCTCGATCGCGCGTCGGAGTTGAAGGTGGCGGTGGTCGGAGAACCCATCGTGGATGAGTACTCATTCTGCGAGGGGCTGGGGAAGTCCACGAAAGATCCCATCCTCGCCTTCAGGCACCGATCCATCGAACGCTACGCCGGTGGCAGTCTTGCGGTTGCGAACCACGTTGCCGGCCTGGGCTGCACCGTGCACCTCGTCGGTCAGCTCGGAGAGACGGATCGTCGTGAGGACTTCGTCCGCGAGCACCTCGCACCGACGGTCAAGGCGAGTTTCACGACGCGGCACAACGCGCCGACGATCGCGAAACGGCGTTTCGTGGATGCGTACACGGGCGTGCGGATGTTCGAGATGTACGTCATGGACGAACATGACTCCTCCTCCGCCGACCAGCAGGAAGTGGTGGAATCCGTGCGACGCGAATGCGCAGGTGCGGATGTCATCATCGTGGCAGACTACGGCCATGGCATGATCTCCGGCGGCGTGGTGGATGCGCTGGTGGCGTCTCCACGCTTTCTCGTGGTGAACACGCAGGCAAATGCCGGTAACCGCGGCTTCAACACGATCAGCAAGTACCCGCGTGCCGACTACGTCTGCATGGCAAGTCACGAGGTCCATCTCGAAGCTCGTGCGATGCACGCGGGCTGGCGCGAGCTGGTCGCCGTCCTGGCGGCGAGAGTGCGGTGCGAGAAATTCACCATCACCCGCGGGCGGTCAGGTACCGTGCACTGCACGCTGCCCGACGACGTCGTCGAGGCGCCGGCGCTCGCAACGCACGTGACCGACCGCGTCGGCGCCGGCGATGCCGTGCTGGCATTGACAGGACCGCTGGTCGCGGCCGGAGCACCGTGGGACGTCGTCGCTCTGCTGGCGAACCTGGCGGGCGCCCAGATGGTGGCCGACCTCGGTAACCGCTCGACGCTCAATCGCGTGAGTCTGACCAAGGCCGTACACGCGCTCCTTAAATGAAGAGGGCGTACAACCCGGTCATGCACATGAGGCCGCACGAATGAGGTTGCTGGTCACGGGGGCGTGCGGATACAAGGGCACGATGCTCGTCCCGAAACTCCTGAATGCCGGTCACGAGGTGGTCGGCCTGGACATCATGTGGTTTGGGAACTTCCTCCAGGCGCATCCGGCCCTCACGACGATCGAGGCCGACGTGCGGGATGTCGGGGCGATCGACCTCGAAGGCGTCGATGCCATCATCCATCTCGCGTCGATCGCGAACGATCCGTGCGGCGACCTGAATCCGAAGCTCACGTGGGAGGTGAGCGCGCTCGCGACCATGCGGCTGGCGGACAAGGCCGCCCGCGCGGGCATCCGGCAATTCCTCTACGCGTCCTCCGGCAGTGTGTACGGAGTGAAGGAAGAGGCGCAGGTGACCGAGAATCTCGATCTCGAGCCGATCTCGGAGTACAACAAGACGAAGATGGTCGCGGAGCGCGTGCTGCTCAGCTACGCGGGCCAGATGTCGGTGCAGATCATCCGGCCGGCCACGGTCTGTGGCTTCTCGCCGCGCATGCGCCTGGACCTGTCGGTGAACATGCTGACGATGCAGGCGTTGACCAACGGCCGGATCACCGTTCTGGGGGGCTCGCAGACGCGGCCGAACATCCACATTGACGACATCACCGACGTGTACCTGTTCATGCTTCAGCACCATGAGCACACGGGTATCTACAACGCCGGGTTTGAGAATCTCTCGATCATGGACATCGCCCGCAGGATCTCGAAACACGTGCCCGCGGAGATCGTCGTCAGCGCGTCAAACGACCCGCGCTCCTACCGGATCAACTCGGATAGACTGCTGGCCACGGGTTTTCGGCCGAAGAAGACCGTGAACGACGCGATTCAGGAGCTGAGCGCGAAATACCGGGCGGGGCAGCTCAAGGACGAGGATCGCTTCTACAATCTCAAGTGGATGCAGCGCGAGGTGCTCAAGTGACCTCCGCGCCGCATGGCCTTCGTGCCGCCGCGGCCGACTATGCCGCGCGCCTCCGCGAGGTGCTGGCGCGGCAGGATTGGTCGGGCGTCGAGCGCCTGGCCGACGAGCTGCGCGACTGCTGGAGCACAGGGCGCAACGTGTTCCTGTGCGGCAATGGCGGCAGCGCCGCCAACGCGATGCACCTGGCGAACGACTTCCTCTACCCCGTCTCGAACGCACGGGGATCGGGGCTACGCGTTACGGCGCTGCCGGCGAACCCCGCAACGCTCACTTGCCTCGCGAACGACGAGGGCTACGATGAGGTCTTCGCGATGCAGCTCGCGGTGCTGGCCCGTGCCGGCGACGTGCTCGTCGTGCTCTCGGGCAGCGGCAACTCCCCGAACATCCTCAGGGCGATCGAGCAGGCGAAGGCAATGTCGGTCAGGAGCTTTGCGATCGTCGGCTACTCCGGTGGCCGCGCCAAGGCGATGGCCGACGTGGCGATCCACGTCGCGGTGGATGACATGCAGATCGCCGAAGACATGCAGCTCATCGTAGGCCACGCCGTCATGCAGTGGCTCTACCGCAACCAGCCCGCCTCGGAGCCATAGTGGCGGGCCGGGAGCTGTTCCTCGTGCTAGGCAGCAACTCGTTCTCCGGCGCGACGTTTGTCGATCACATCCTCGGTCAGGGTGCAGCGGTGATCGGCGTGAGCCGGTCGGAGGAGCCTCACGCCGCGTTCCTTCCGTACCGGTGGTCTGGTCTCGACGCGAACTTCCGCTTTGCCAGGTTGGACATCAACCGGGACCTCGATGCGATTGACGCGCTCGTGAGGAATGAGCGGCCGCGATACATCGTGAACTTCGCGGCGCAGAGTATGGTCGCCGAGAGCTGGGAGCACCCCGAGCACTGGTTCACCACGAACGTCGTCTCGACGGTTCGCCTGCACGAGCGGCTGCGCCAGATGGAGTTCCTGAGGAAGTACGTGCACGTCACGACGCCCGAGGTCTACGGCAGCACCAGCGGGTTCGTGCGCGAGGACGCGCCGTTCAACCCGAGCACACCCTACGCCGTGTCGCGTGCGGCCGCCGACATGAGCCTGCGCACGTACTTCACCCAGTACGGGTTTCCCGTCGTGTTCACGCGGGCTGCCAACGTGTTCGGCCCCGGGCAAGGGCTCTACCGGATCATCCCGCGAACGATCCTGTCGGTGAGGAGCGGCCGGAAGCTGCAGCTTCAGGGCGGCGGTGTCTCAGAGCGGTCGTTCATTCACATGCGTGACGTCTCGGAGGCCACCTCCGTCGCGGCGCGCGAGGGTCGGCCGGGAGAGGCCTATCACATCGCGACCGACAGGCAGGTGAGCATCCGCCGGGTGGTGGGAATGATCTGCGAGCGACTCGGCGCGAAGTTCGAGGATTGCGTGGAGATGGCCGCCGAGCGGCCGGGAAACGACTCCGCCTACCGTCTGGACAGCACGAAGGTCCGGCGGGAGCTGGGTTGGACCGAGCGGATCTCGCTGGAGCAGGGGCTCGAAGACACCATCGCGTGGGTCGACCGCTTCTACGAGGCGCTGAACACACAGCCGCAGGTGTACCTGCATAAGCCGTAAGGAGTGTTGTCGCTCAGCGATTGAGCGGAGGGAACTCGCTCTCGGCTTGCCGGATGCGTTCCAGGTCCTCCGCCGGAATGCTGTAGAAGTGATCCTCACGCAGTGAAAAGCAGCCCTCCTTCACACTGGATTCAGGTCGAAGAGAATGTGTCCGTGAAAGGCCACATCTCCCCCAGCGCAACTGGTGAAAAGGTACCATTGGCGTTGCGCCTGAAGCCTTGCTTGAAGAGCATTTCCTGGTCGTCTGGCACCACCACTTCGCAGATCGCTGGGCCCTTGACCTTCAGGACGTCGGTTATCACCTTGCGAGCCGTCGCTTCACGGGCGACCCTGAAAAATGGAATATCAAAGGCAGCCGCTACCTTCTTGATGGCCGGGAACGACACTCCCCAGTCACGGTGGGTGCCCGCATAGCGTTGTTCGAGAAACGCCGCTTGGGTGTGCCGAATTGCCAGATATCCATTGTTGTTCAGCACAAAAACCTTGATGGGGAGTCGGTGATGAACGATCGTCTGCAGCTCTTGTACGTTGATCAAGAAGCTGCCATCGCCGATCAAACAGGTCGTCAGTCGCCTCTTGTTCGCGAGGCACGCGCCGACGCTCTCGGGGAGGCCGCTTCCCATCGCCGACATGCTGGAGGAGCAGACCAGCCGCTGTGTGTCGCGGATCTGGCTGCTTTGGAAGCCCGTGTACAGCGCGGTTCCACCGCCGTCGATGACGAGGCACACATTCTCTGGGAGACATCGCGTCAACAGATCGTTGAACACGTAAGAGTTCACACCAGCTGAGGTCTTGCTCCCTGTCTTCCGAAGCCCGCTGGAGACGCTATTCATTTCCTTGAACGACTTGCAGGAAGCCAGCCAATCTCGTTCGACACTGATCTCCAACGCGTAGGCCTTGACCCAATCAAAGAAGACGCCGACGTCTGCCACGACCGGCAACTCGACCTTGACGTTCAGATTCTCTAATTGATCCCTATCTATGTCGATGACGATCTTCTTGGCGTCCGGTGCAAACTGATCAAACAGCGTCGATGTTTGCGGTATCGACAGGTGACTCCCAAGTACGAGTAAGAGGTCGGCGCTATGGACGGCCTTGTTGGCACCTCGTTGCCCGCTGATGCCGAGAATACCGGTGTTGAGCGCATGGCTCGTCGGCAGGAAATCAGCTGCCGTCCAGGTCGTGACGAACGGAACGTTCAAGCGTGTGATGAACTCCCGGAACTTGGCGACAGCCTTCCCGGACCTAATGCCATGGCCCGCGATAACGAGCGGCTTGCGTGCCGCTCGAAGATGACGCGCCACCTCAGAAAACTCTCTGGCGCCTTCGCTGTTGACCACCACGGACGGACTCGGGCGCCGAGGCTCGAAATGTTCCCACTGCAGGTTCACGGGAATGTCCAGCCACACGGGTCCGTCCGTGGTGGTCAAC
>Ga0209520_10001183_pt1 | contig 14741 bp, 9 predicted proteins | sample Rifsed16ft1_FD_184009 | JGI IMG/M metagenome (GOLD analysis project Ga0209520, IMG submission 184009) | Soil microbial communities from Rifle, Colorado, USA - sediment 16ft 1 (version 2) | ecosystem: Environmental > Terrestrial > Deep subsurface > Rock core/Sediment | place: Rifle, Colorado...
TCTCGATATCGAAGCGCTCCTGCAGATGAACCCCGACGACCGGTTCGATATCGAGACGATCAACGCGCTCGACCTGCAGGCCTTGCTGGCCCAAGCCCGGCGAAACGACGGGCTGCTGCGGGACGTCTCTCGAATGACGAAGATCCTGATGCCCCGCATCAAGGCCGAGACGGAGGAACCGACGCTCGTCGGCGCGATCCTGCGGGCGAAGACGCTTGAGTGGTACCGACGGAGCCCTTGGGAGCCCGGCTGGGCGGAGACGATGCCGCTCCGGTGGGGCGGGATCTTCCACGAGTCGCGGGTCCCGGGCGGCCGGCTCAGCCGGAAGCTCGCGGTCCGCTTGGCGAACCTGTACATCGAGAGTTCGAAGGCGGGCGGCTGGCGGGGCCGTCTTCGCAGCCTTGCCGCCGGCCCGTACCGCGCGATGACGAAGACGAGCGGATTCGGCGACTCCTCCAAGCGGATGTTCGGGCCCATCCTGCAGCTCGTCGCGCAGGCGTTCCTCGACGACCTTGCCTCCGGAGTCCGCGACGAGAATCTTCCGTTCCCCCTGGAGCGGGTGAGCGAGGTCGCCCGCAGGAACGGCTCGGCCGACGTGACCCGGACCCTGAGCGAGCTCTTCCCCCGAATCGGATCCGCCGGGTTGCTCGTCGTCCTCGATAAGCGCTTCCACCCCGACATGAACACGGTCATCATCCGCGTGGTCGCGCCGACGGGAACGGAGGCGGCCGCCACGTACGACCTGGTCCAGCCGCAGGAGCCCCTCCCCAACGCGCCGGGGCAACCGGACTCGGCGGCCGAGGCGGACCCCGCGTCCCTCTGGGAGCGCGAGGACGTGCGCAAGGAGGAGTGGATCACGGCGCTCGAGACCCTCGAGAAGCGGAAGGGGCGGCTCCCCGCGCCCCCCGGCAAGGCTCGGGACCGGGACTCGTACAAGGGCCTCCGGGACCTCCTCCTCGAGGACGCCCCCGCGCGGAAGGCCTTCCGGACCGTCCACTGGAAGGGGAAGCCCGCTGGCCTCAACCTCCTCTGTGACCTCCTCGTCGAGGGGACCTGGTCGCCCGAGGTGGAGACGGACGGGGACTATCTCGACGCGGAGCTGGACCTCCTCGACACCGGACACGCGAACCGCGAGCCGAGGGGAGGACCGTGGGACATCGGCCATGGGTGGATGGTGGGACGCGAGATCCGCGCGGGGAACGCGCGCACGTACCGCGCTCTCCGCAAGCCCGCGACGTAGCCTACCGCGCGACACGCGCGTCCTTGGCCTGCTTGTACACGGAGGAGATGATCTGGTACACGTCATCCCGACCGGAGACCCGCGGCAACACGTTCTCTCCCAGGGCGCTCTCGAGGAGCACCCAGCTCGCATCGGAGCGCACGCCCCGGGGGGCGATGACGAGGTTGAAGAAGTTGAGCGCGGAGGCCCGCGGGGCATCGCTGATCGCTGGGAAGAAGGGGAGCCCACATCCGAGGCCCAGGAGCTCCACGATCAGGTGGAGCGTCGTGTTCCGGGCATCGGGGGTCGTGTTCCGGCACAGCAGCAAGGTCCTCCCGCCGGGCTCCGCCATCATGCGGGTCGCCAGCGTCTCTAGGGCCGGAAGGGTGATGTGGCGGTGGATCCCGGCGCCGAGGCTGAGCGGGCTCTCGTCCTTCGCCCGCAAGGGGATGCCCAGAAGGCCCATCTCCCCCCGAACGTTCGCAGCCTCCCGATCGAACTTCTCGACGGCATGAAACGCCGCGGTCAGGGTCAGGCGCCCCGACCGGATTACGCTGGAGGGGATCACGACGGTGTGGTTCGTGAAGGTCGGTCGGCCCGCCTCGTCCGGGGCCCCTCGACTGATCCGGGACAGGAGGATTTCCTGACCGGACACGATGGGGTGGATCATGTGCAGATTCACTTCCATCTCGGCGGTCTGGGCGGTCGCGGGTCGGATTGGGGTGTAGTGCCCACGCAGATACGGGTCGTACAACCCGGCGTCGAAGCCCCGGGAGAACGCCTTCGTCGTGTACCCGACGCCCGGGACCACGCCGTAGATCCAGTGATCCACCTGGACGAGTTCCCGATCCGTTGCCCGTTCCCCTTGTTCCTCGATTTCCATGGCACCGACCTCCGAGGGGAGCCGAATCAGGATGCCTGCGTGTGGAACTTCTCCGACTCCAGGACTTCGTCGGGAATCTTGTGAGCGATGTCGCGGAAGTGCTCGATGAACGCCACGTACTCATCGTACGAGAAGTCGGGCTCGCCGCCGCCCTCGGGGCGGAAGCCCTGACGGACAATCCGGGGCGCGCCGACTACGTCCATCCCCTCCGCGGTCTCCGTCCGAACCCAGCTCAGGAAGTACTCCGCCCTGTCCATGCTCACGCCGGCGACCTTGCCGCCGCGGATCTGGGAGAGGGTCTGCGGGACGAACACGCGGAGGAGGGCCTCCGCGTACTCCTTCCGCGCCCGCTTGTCGTCCAACGACGGGAACCCGCGGTGCAGGCCGAGACGGGCCAGGACATCGTCCCGCAGGCTGTCGAACTTCGAGAGGACGAATGCCGGGTAGATGACCGGTGTGTCCGCGCGGACGCCCGAGTCCCGGAGGTGGCTGTACTCCTGCCTCTTGTACGTCTGGAAGGAGACGAGGAGCTTGGCGACGGTGCTGTCGTACCGGAGCATCTTCCGGTAGGGGGTCGTGTCGATGTCCGTCGTCATCTTGCTGCAGTCCACGAGCACGACGACGACGACGCTCTTCAGCAGCTGCTGGATGAGGGGCCTCGAGGCGATCCCCGTGTCGATGAATTCCTCGATGTCTTCGCCGGAGACGTCATACGCGGAGAACCGGAGGGTCGAGAACGGACGCGACCAGTTTTGCTGTCGAATGTAGTACGGAAGCTTCCCCACGATCTTCCGGAGATAGCCGAAGACGAAGCTCAGCTCCGTGATCTCCTCTTTGAGGGTGGCGCTCGGGAACCGACCGTCCTTCATCCCTTCGTAGACCGCGGACATCACGTTCAGGGACCCGCTGGGGGCGTGGAATCGGAAGTCGTCGGTGATGCCCGTACCGTACTTGACCTGCGCGGAGTAGAGGAGTCCCAGGAAGGTCGTCTTGCCAGAAGCTCGGTCCCCGAGGAGGGCGCATGGCATAATTGTTCTTCAGAAGGTATCAGTATTTAATTCTGCCCGCAACAGTATCGGTTCCGAGAGCAAAACCATCTCACCCCCCGACATGCGGCGCGATTCCTTGGAGACAACTCAGGAATGCGAGGTATTCGTCCCGGGAGTACTCGGGCTCCCACCCCCCCACGCCGACCCGCCGGAGGAGGACCTTTTCGGGCGCCCCTGCGCCGGTCGACGCGGTGCGGAGCCAGGCGAAGAAGTACGACGGCCGTGCGAATATCACTCTCCCTCCGTCCCGTTCTCGAATCCTCGCGAGGGTCCTCGGTAGGTTGTGCCGCAGAAGCGCCTCGGCGTACGCGGCCCGTTCGCTTCGACGGCCGACCGGCGGCGGCTTGGCCCCGACCTTCGCGGCGCGGAGCACGTCCCTGCCCACTCGGTCGAACTTCGTGAACACGAACAGCGGGTGGATTAGGTTCCGGCCGGGGTGCGAACCCAGCCGGTAGGTCACCGCGAACAGCCACTCAATCGCCTGGTCGAACTTTCCCATTGGGGACGGCGCGTCCCGCTCGCCCCTTGCCGCGAGCTTCGTGCTGTCCACGAGGACCGCGACGACGTCCCCGTCGAGGACTTCATGCATCTGGTCCTTGGCGACCACGCTCCCCTTCAGGAGACGGGACACCTCCTCCTCGACCGCCCGGAGGAGGGTGAACCGGACCGTGACGAACCCGCTCGGATCCCACTCGCGATCTCGGAAGCGCGAGAGGAGGCCGGATCGCCGGGATCCGATCTGGAACTTGACCCCGCGGATTCCCTCTTTCGTCGCTCGGTCGGGGAACCCGCCGGACATCAGTCGTTCGAAGAGGCCGGTGATCTCCTCGAGCGACTCGTACGGGGCATGAAACCGGAACTCGTCGCGCTTGTCGGACCCGGACCTCACGCCGGTCGCGTAGAGCATGCCCAGGAACGTGGTCTTCCCGGACCCGCGGTCCCCGGCGATCACGACCTTCAACATGGTAGGGGACCATCCGAGATGACCGGGTGCGTCCGCGGCCGAAGCGAGGGCCCACGACGCATCGGCGAATCCGAAGGGGGGCCCCCGGAAGAATCTTCCTGAGCAAATCGCAGTTTGCGCACCATCCCGGATGCGACGATGACCGTGCGACGCTAAGAGCCGGCGCCTAGGAGGGCGACCTAAGGCCGACCCGAATCGGAACTGATCGGTCGACCTCACGAGTGCCCGGGGAGGGAGTCGAACCCCCTTAGAACCGATCTGCAGTCGGTCACATTAGCCGCTCTGTCACCCGGGCGCGCGGGTGCGAAGCGGGTGGGCCGCCATATAGCTTGTGACCGCGGCAGCTCAGGTCGGCCCCTCCGGCGGCGGGTCCTCCGCCTTCTTCTTCCTGCGTGCGATGACGACCACCGCGAGGACTCCGACGAGGATGGCCGCCGCAATCCAAGCCCAGTCCGCAACGGCCGTGTCGGAGGGCGCTGGGGTTTCGACGGTGAGGGACGCAACGTCCTCGTCCATGCGGCCGCCCGCGTCCCACACTCGCAGGGTGGCGGTGTACCGCCCGAGGGCCGGCGGCGTGAACTCCACGACGGGCGTCGTGAAGACGACCGTGCCGCCGGGGCCCGTCACCGTCCATTCCCAGCGCGTGATCCCGATGTCGTCCGTCGAACCGCTGCCGTTCAGCGTCGCCGCCCGCCCCCGCTCGATCCGCTGGTCTGGCCCCGCGGAGGCCTCTGGAGAAACGGATGCGACCGCGAACGAGCCCGATGCCGAGCCGAAGTTCCCCCCGACGTCCCGCGCCCAGGCGATGAAATCGAACGCCCCGGTGTCGTACGCGCGGGTCCATTCCCACCGACCCGAAGGTTCGTGGAACGACGCGGAGAAGTTCCCGACGAGGGCGCCGGTGGCGGTGTACACCGCGAAGGTCAGGCCGGCGACGCCGATGTCGTCGGATGCGGTCGCGCCGAGGTACGTCCGGAGGCTCTGTTCCGCGAGGCTCGGGTCCACGAACACGGCGTCGACGCGCGGGGGGACGGCGTCGATCGATCGGAACATGCCCCCATCGCTCGCGGTGTTTCCGGAGGAATCCCTCGCCGTGACGACGTATGAATACGTCCCCATCACGTCGGGCCGGAACCCATGAACGTAGGCGCCGCTCCCTCCATCGTAGGCCATCGCGGCGGCGGCGACTCGGGCGTTCCCCGGATCCCAGATCTCGACGATGACGTCCGAGAGCGCGTAGTTGTCCCCCGCCTGCGCGCGGATCGTCACGAGGGCCCCCACTGTCTGGGTCGGCGGATCCGGGAATGCCGACAGGGCAGGGGCCGTCGTGTCCTGGATGAAGAACGACGCGGATGCGACCGCGGAGTTCCCGCTGGAGTCACGGGCCGAGAAGGAGTACTGGTGGACGCCGACCGTGTCGAAGACGCCGAGGTAGTAGAAGCGCTCCGTCGCGGAATCGAAGGCAGGGAGCGCGTCGATCCACGCCCCCGTCGGCGGGTCGATCCGCAGCGTGACCTCGTCCAAGAACGGGTCCCGTACCTCGGCGGAAACATTCACGAGCCCGAACACCTCCCCGGGGTTCGGCGTCGCTTCCAGCCCAGAGATTGCGGGCGAGGACGTGTCCTCGACCTGGAACCCTCCCTGGGCCGTTCCCGACTTCCCGCTCTCATCCATGGCAGTTACGGTGTAGGTCCAGTCGCCGAGGTCCGTGTACGTGGCGGTGTGGACATAGTCCGGACCGACGTTCGTCATCGTGAAGGAGGTCGTGGAGGTACCGCCCGGGTTCGTGACCGCCACTTCGACCTGGGCGACGCCGACATCGTCGATGACGCTGGCGGTGATCGTGACGGGGACCCCCGAGGAGGCGGGGTCCGGGGCGTCCCAGACCGTGACGGTCGGCGGGACCATGTCCCAAACTCCCACGTAAAGATCGAAGCTCGTGGGCGCCCCCCAGTTCCCCGCGCGATCCCGACCGCGGACCCAGACCGTGTAGACTCCGAACGGAATCGCCGACGCGTCGAGCTCCAGAGCGGCATCCTCGGTCGGCTGGTCAAAGGATCCATCCGCCGCGCCCATCGGCGTCCCGCGGCCCGGACCCGGGTCCGCGCCAACGAAGTACTCGACACTCGCGATCGGCGTGTCCCCCATGGCAGCGTCGCTCACCGTCGCGGTCAGCGCCGTCGTCGCGGCCGCCATCGTCGGGTTCGGGTCCGCGCCCAGGGCGGTGACCGCCGGGCCTTCCGTGTCCCCCGTGATCGAGTACGTCGCGGATAACTTCGGGTGTGTTGGCGGCACGTCTGCGCACGGGCTCGGGTATCCCGTGGACCACGCGAAGATGCTGCCCGCCCCGGAAGCAGGCCCGTCGATGCGGATCGAGACCGCGCCGGTTGCGATCCGGTCCCTCACGGCCGGCAGCTGGGCCGCGGGGAGGGACATCTGGATCCACTCCCCCGGCCGGAGGTCTGCGTTCGCGAGCGTCGGCGGAAGCGCGAAGTCCACGAGGGCGTTCGCGATCGCCGCGTAGCCGTGCGAGGCCCAATTCGCGTCGATCGTGTCGTTCAGGTACCGGACGGTCCACTGTCCCTGCGCAGTGTACACCCACTCCTGCGCATGGAGGTCCAACCAGCCGCCCGTCAGTACCGCCACCGGGGGGAACGGCGCGCCCGTGGTGTCGAACTGGGCCGCCGCGCGATAGGTGCGCCCCGTGGCCGCGCTGAACCCCGACAGCATGCGGTCGGAATCGAGGAAGTTCGGTCGCGGGTCCCCACCGGACCGTACGTATCCCACGTGGCCAGGGTTCGGAATCGCCACGATCCCCGTGAGTGTATGAAAGGCGTAGTGTAGGCCATCGTTGTCCGCAACGGCCAGCAGCCCCGCCTCGTCGGAGGACTCCACATCGAAGTAGTACGCCGCGTCCGGTTGAAGCCCATCGAGTTCCAGGCGATGCGAGGTGGAGAGACGCGGGTCGACCGCCGCCTCGCCGAGCGACGGGGTCGGCCCGAACCGCACGGTCGAGTCCGCGGGTTCCGAGGTCTCCCATGCGACGGTGGCCGTCGTGATGCCGGGAACCGCGGCGACGTTCCGGATCGCGGGAATCGTGCCGTCGATCCTCGCCGTGGCCGTTCGCGTCCCGGGCGGGGAGGCGTCCGTGTAGGACGCGGTGATCGTCGCGCCGGGGGCGACCTGAAGCTCCCCGGGGACGGCGGGCGCGGTGCCGAGCGGGACTGCCCCTCGGAAGGCCCCCGTGTCCGGCGCGGTCTCGAGCAGGACGACGGCCTCGCCGGCGGGCTCCTGCGGGCTCGTCGCGGAGACGACGACCGATTCCGGGAACCCCGGGTCGGCGTTCAGGTCCGCATCGGTCAGGACAAGGCCGGCCCCGCCCGGGACTGGGAATGCGCTCTGCTCGAAGAAGAGGGCGCCGTAGGCGGGATCCTGGACCCCCGCGAGGGTCGCGAGAAGCCCGACCGCGCCCTTCGTGGTGTTCGTGATGAGGTTCATGTTCACATTGTCAATCGTGTCCGTGGGCCGGTGCCAGTTCGGGCTGAAGTCCGTCTCGGCCAGGAAGATCGCGGGATACCCTTGGGCCCAGAAGGAGGCGTGGTCGCTGTTGGGGGACGTGTTGAACGACTTCGTCGGCCAGAGCCCCAGGCCATAATCGCTCACGAGCGTGAGGAACGCGTCCGCTGCCCACTCGGAGGGGAGGTCGTGGATCACCTCGATCCCCTGAAAGTCCAGCGGGTCGTTCCCGATCATGTCCATGTTCAGGTACAGCCCCACATCCCCCCGGAGGCCGGCGAGACAGGTGCAGTAGTAGTCGCTCCCCACGAGGCCCAACTCCTCCGCGGTCCAGGCGGCGAAGACCAGGGTCGCATTGAAGCGATGCGCGCTCATCACGCGGGCGGCCTCCATCACCCCCACCGTGCCGCTCCCGTCGTCGTCCGCGCCGGGGGCCCAGTTCATCGGGTCTGCGCCCGGACCCAGCGTGATGCTGTCGTAATGCGCGCCGAGGATGTACAGCGTCTCGTTCGTGGGGTCCGTGCCGGGGAGGACGGCGAGCACGTTCCGCACGGGCGTCCCCTGGTATGTGAAGTCCTGGAAGGCCACCTGGAGGTTCGAGTTCTCCGCGAAGCGGTCGAAGATGTACTGCGAGGCCCCCACGATGCCGGTGCTAAACGTGTAGCGCGTGGAGAAGTTCTGCAACGCGTACAGGTCTGTGTAAAGCCGCCCCAAGGACACGTCCCCGATAAGCGCTGCGACCACCGGATCGTATCCGGCCTGGGGTTGCACGCCCGCCTCCGCAGAGACCGCGCCCATGCCGTACGAGAGCCCCGCCAGGAATATGACCGCCACGACCCCCCAGATTGCCCACGAAACCCCTGGCCTCCCGACCATGGCCGCCACATGGACCGCCGGTAGATAAGTTGGCGGGACCGGCCATCCGATCGACCCCGCTCCCGAAGGCCTCTTGGGGAACCCGCATCCGGGACACGGAGACCAGGGCCGGCCGCCGAAGACCGCCGGGTCTAGAGGGAGCGACTGCACTGCACACAGGAAGGCGCACCCTTCGCGTTCTTGCGCCCGCATCGGGGACACCGCCCCCAAATCACGTCATCGCCCGGCCCCTCGTCGTCGTCCAGGCTCGTCGGTCCGAACCACGAGACGAACAGACCCGTCCCGCCACCGACGATGAGGGCGAGCGCGATCAACGCGAGAATGAGCGGTGCGACCATCGCCGCCAAGACAGACCCGCCGGTCTGTCCCGCCTCCACGACGGCGGTCACGAACAGCCAGAGGGAGCCGACAAAGAGTGCCGCGCCGCCCCCGACGAAGAGAAGGCCCCACCGGCGGACCGGGCTGCGATACGTGAACAGGGTCACGTCGACTCCCCCCGCGTCCCGCCACAAGAAGGTTCCGAGCGCAGTTCCGCCGGCGAGAACAATCGCTTCGCACGAGCACCCTTTTATGAGCACGGGTTCATGCGAGGAACCGTGGCGGAGGCCAAGTCGATCAACGACACGGTCCACGGGACGATTCGCCTGGACCCGATGGTCCTCGACCTCCTGGAAACCCTGGAGGTCCAGCGGCTCTCCGGCATTCGCCAGCTCGGCCTGACGTACCTGGTGTTCCCCGGCGCAAACCATTCGCGGCTCGAGCACTGCCTGGGCGTTTCCCATGTCGCGGGGAAGCTCGCGGAGGCGATTGGCCTCGAGGACGACGAGCGGAGGCTCGTCATGGCGGCGGGTCTGCTCCACGACTTGGGCCACGGGCCTTTCTCCCATACCCTCGAGCACATCCTGAGCAGTCGACTTGCGATCGACCACATGCACCTGACCCAGGCGATCATCCTCGGCGAGGACGACAACGTCCGACCGGACGAGCGGGAGGCGTTCCCGGACGTTCCTCGAATCCCGGAGGTTCTCAACACCCACGGCGTGGCCCCGCGCCTCGTCGCGGCCTTGATCCGCGGCCCGCCTGAGCAGGTCACACTGAAGTCCGGCCGGAGCGAGCTCGAGAGGCGGTACCTCGGGCAGATCATACACAGCGCGATCGACGCGGACCAGATCGACTACCTCATGCGGGATGCACACTACACGGGCGCCGCGCACGGCATGATCGACGCGAACCGCATCTATCAGACCGTCGCGCTCCACGGCGGGGAGGTCGTCGTGGATCGCAAGGGAATGCCCGCGCTCGAGGGGATGCTCGTCGCCCGTGCCCTCATGTACTCCTCCGTGTACTTCCACAAGACCGTCCGCATCGCGGAGGCGATGGTCGCGCGCGCCGTGGAACGAGCAGTCCCGGACGTCCGCAAGGTCCAGAAGATGGTCGACGCGGAGCTCTTGCATTGGCTCCTCGGGCAGGGCCCGTTGCCTCAGGAGATCGCGCTCCGCATCAAATATCGGAAACTGTACAAGCGCGTTTGGGAGCGCGGGAGGGAGGATCTCACGGAACCGGAGCGGAAGGCCCTCCTCGACCTGTCGGATCCCCCTGGGCGACGCCGGGCGGAGGACGCGATCTGCACACGCGCGGGGATCCCAGAGGGAAGCGCGTTGATCGACATCCCGCTCCCGGAGCTCCTTCTCAGCGAGCCCCGGATCACGATGACCGACGTGAAGATCCTCGACGAGGGGAAGGTCCGAACGTTCCGGAGGCTCAGCCCGCTGGGTCGCGCGCTCCAGCTCCGCCAAGTCTCCGACTGGGTCGTCATGATCGCTGCGAACCCTCGAAACCGTGCGGCGGTCGCGAAGGTCGCCGAGCGGGTCCTGTTCGCCTAGGCGGGGGTCACGTCGGCGCGTCCTCCCTGACGAACCGGCCCCTGAGCGACATTTTTATACGCGAAGGTCCCATGCCCCCGCATCCCAAGGGATGGGATCACTGATAGTTCTGAGGTGGCTGGATGATTCCCCTACCGAATGACAGCGCGGCGCGGCGTGGGCCGGACTTGGAAGACGTACGGGTCGACCAAGAGCTCGAGGAGATGCTGAACAAGCTCCGCACGAGCGTCAAGATCGTGGGCGTCGGCGGCGGCGGATCGAACACGATCGCGCGGATCTACAGCGAGGGAGTCCACGGCGCGGAACTCTTCGCCGCGAACACGGACGCGCAGCACCTGCTCGCGGTCCGATCGCCGAAGAAGATCCTCCTCGGGAGGCGCGTGACGCGCGGGCTCGGCGCGGGGGCGCTTCCCCAAGTCGGCGAGGAGGCCGCGCGGGAAGCGGAGGACGAGTTGCGAGCGGTGTTGAACGGGGCTGATCTCGTCTTCGTCACCTGCGGCATGGGCGGGGGGACCGGGACGGGCGGATCCGGCTACATCGCGCGACTCGCGAAGGAGATGGGCGCCCTCACGATCGGGGTCGTCACGATGCCGTTCCGCGGCGAGGGGCGTCTGCGCCACGAGGCGGCGGAGTGGGGGCTCGATCGCCTTCGGGAGGCAGCGGACACGGTGATCACGATCCCGAACGACAAGCTCCTAGACCTCGTCCCTCGTCTCTCCCTGCAGGCGGCGTTCAAGTTTGCGGATGAGGTCCTGATGCGCGCGATCACGGGCCTAACCGAACTGATCACAAAGCCCGGGCTCGTGAACCTGGATTTCAACGACGTAAAGACGATAATGAAGGGCGGCGGCGTGGCGATGATCGGCCTCGGCGAATCGCAGGCCGTGGGGGACCAGCGGGCAATGGAAGCCATCGAGGAGGCGATCAACTCGCCGCTCCTCGAGGTGGACGTCTCGGGCGCGACCGCGGTGCTTGTGAACGTCACCGGCGGACCCGACATGACCATGGGCGAGGCGGAGAAGGTTGCGGAAGTTGCTCAGGCACGCGTGTCCCCCAACGCGCGGATCATCTGGGGTGCTTCCGTGGACCCCGGGCTCGAGCACACAATGCGCGTGCTCCTCGTCGCGACGGGCGTGAAGAGCAAACAGATCCTCGGGCGGAAGACCGGGTTCGAAGGGACGGCGAAGGCAGGGGTCGACGTCGTCCGGTGAGCCAACGGCGAATCGGCTAAATAGCCGCGCGCAGATGCGTCCCGGGGATGCGGGTCGGGGTAAACAGGACGCCCGGGGACGGTCACGACGTGGCGGCGGAACCAAAGCGGATCAAGGTGAAGGTGTGCCTCGTCGGAGAACACGGGGTCGGCAAGACCTCCCTGATCCGCCGGTACGTGCTCGACGAGTTCGATGACCGGTACGTCGTCACCCTTGGCGCGAAGGTCAGCAAGCGCGAGATGACCTTCGCGCTCGGCGCGCGCGGGGACATCCACATGGACATGACCGTGTGGGACATCATGGGATCCAAGGGCTTCCGGGAGCTCCTTCGCGAGGCGTACTTCCACGGCGCCCAGGGGATCCTGGCGGCGTGCGACATCACTCGATACGACACACTGACGGACCTGGACGAGTGGATCGAGGCCGTGTTCCGGACCGTGAAGCCCATCCCCATCGTGTTCGCGGTGAACAAGGCCGATCTGCAGGATCGGGCGGCGTTCGGGGAGCCCCAGGTGCGAGAGGCCGCCGCGGCGTTCGGCGCGACATCCCTCTACACGAGCGCGAAGACGGGCCAGAACGTGGAAGTCGCGTTCCAGACTCTCGGGGCGGAGATCGCGCAACGCGCAATCCCGTCCGCGAATCCTTAAGCGGAACGTTGGATACCGCCGACGTGGACGAGGACGTCGGCGTGGTCGAGGTCCGACTGTCCCGGGACCTGACCCTCCTCGGGGCCACGATGATGGGCATCGGCGCGACCGTGGGCGCCGGGATCTTCATCCTCCTCGGATTCGCGGTCGGCGCCGCGGGGCCCTCGGTGCTCCTCGCCATCGCCCTCAATGGCCTCGTCGCGGGCCTTACCGCGGTGACGTACGCGGACCTCGGCACGACGTTCCCGGAGGCCGGCGGGGGCTACCTGTGGGTCCGAGAGGCCCTCCCGAATCCCCTCGCGTTCGCCGCCGGTTGGATGACGTGGTTCGGGCACATGATCGCCGGAGCGGTCGGAGCCCTCGGGTTCGGCCACTACGTCTCGTGGGGCCTCGCGGCGCAGGGATGGCTCGGTCCCCTGAGCCAAGGCGGCGCGGCGATCCTGATCGCCCTCATCGTGACGTGCGTGTACGTCGCGATCGGCTACGCAGGCCTCCAGACCCGCGGACGGGTGTTCGGCCTCGTGGGGTTCGTGAAGATCGCGATCCTCGCCGTCTTCGTCGGGTTCGGCCTCCTCGCGCTGACCCGGGGCGCCGCGAACCCGCTGCAGCCCTTCCTGGTCGACGGCTCGTTCGGCGTGCTTGCGGCGATGTCCGTCACGTTCCTCGCGTTCCAGGGGTTCGAGGGGATCGCGCAGGCGGGGGAGGAGATCCGGGATCCGGAGCGCACGATTCCGAGGGCGATGTTCACCTCCCTGGGGGTCGTGCTCGTGCTGTACCTCGCAGTCGCTGCGGTGGTTCTCGCCGCCAGCACGGGCCTTCCCCCGATGGCCTCGTGGGGAGCGCCCTTGACCGGTTTCGAGGCCGCCCTCATCGTGGAGGTCGGCGGCCAGCTCATCCCCCAGATCGGGGCCCCCCTCCTGGGCCTCGGCGGTCTGGTCGCCACGCTGGCGGCGCTGAATGCGACGCTGTTCTCCGCTTCCCGACTCTCCTTTGCGATGGGACGCGATCGGATGCTCCCGCCGTCCCTGGGCCGAGTCCACCCCAAGTTCCGGGCCCCGAGCACCGCGATCCTCGTGAGCGGGTCCGTGATCCTGTTCCTCGTCCTGTTCTCCGACCTGCGGGTCGTGGCGACCGCCGCGGGCCTCGCGTTCCTCCTCGCCTTCGTGTTCGTCAACGCCGCCCTGGTCCGGTGGCGGGTCGCACATCAGGAGGTCCGGCGCGGCTTCACGGCCCCTCTCTTTCCCTTATTTCCCGCGCTCGCGATCGGTGCGAACCTCGTCCTCGTGGCGTGGCTTGCCATCCAACCTGGCCCGGGCCGTCTCGCATGGACCGTGATCGTGCTGTGGATCGGCGTTGGCCTCCTGCTGTACTACCTGTTTCGCGGCCACGCGGAGATCACGAGACCACTCCCGAAGCGGATCGACGTCGCCCAGCTCCTGGCGGCGGAGGCCCCTCCCGTGGTCCTCGAGAAATACCGCGTCCTCCTCCCCCTGCGCGAGTTCACGAACCTCCCCCTCGTCCGCCTTGCCGCCCGTCTCGCGGCATTCCGGAGGGGGGAGCTCGCGATTCTGAACGTCCTCGAGATCCCGCGGACGCTCCCGCCGAAGGCGATCCGCTTCCACTACGTCGACGAGCGGATCAAGGCCCTGCGACGCCTGGGGAAGGAAGTCCGCGAGACAAACGTCGACACCCGGACCGTCGTCCGCATCGGGCACCTTCCGTACGAGATCGTCCTCCGTGCGATCGGCGAGGAGGACGTGAACCTCCTCGTGCTCGGCTGGAGGGGCGGACGCACGGGCGGCGAGTTTCGCATCCTCGGCGACACGATCGACTACCTGGTCCAGAAGGCCCCGTGCGACGTCATCGTCGCCCGCGCGAAAGGGCTGAAGGAGGACGTCCGTTCCGTCCTGCTGCACACCCGGCATCCGGAGCACGCGCTGGGAGCTGCGGAGATTGCCAGGGCCATGGCGGGCACGCACGGCAAGGTCACGGTGCTGGATGTCCTTGAGGAGGGGAAGCCCGCGCCGCCCGGGGCCGAGGCCACCGTGGAGCAGCTCCGAAAGGCGGGGCTGACCGTGGCGGTGAAGCGCGTCACCGCAAAGACCCCCGTGGCCGCCGTCGTCGCGGAGAGCGCGCATCATGACCTCCTCGTCCTCGACGCCGGCGAGCGGTGGGCCCTTCGTCGCAGCGCGTTCGGCTCCGCCGTGGAAGCGATCGCGGCGAGCGCCCGATGCCCCGTCCTCATCTACCGGAAGGGGGAGCGGGCCGCCTCAGGAGACTGACGCGAGCGCCTTCAGCCCCTTCTCGTGGAACAAGTCCTGGATCGTGTACAGGAGGGCGCTCTTCACCTGCTTCATCCGCTCCGGGTCGTCCGTGTACGCGAGGAGCTGGTGGACGATCGCGTTTCCCTGGACGTCCTTCCCGAACACCTGCGCCGGAGGGCTCTCCAGAATTCCGGGCGTCCGGCGCGCGGCCTCGAGGAGCAGTTGCTCC
>Ga0209520_10001187_pt1 | contig 14708 bp, 30 predicted proteins | sample Rifsed16ft1_FD_184009 | JGI IMG/M metagenome (GOLD analysis project Ga0209520, IMG submission 184009) | Soil microbial communities from Rifle, Colorado, USA - sediment 16ft 1 (version 2) | ecosystem: Environmental > Terrestrial > Deep subsurface > Rock core/Sediment | place: Rifle, Colorado...
CTTCGGTATTAAAAAGCTCGGGAATCGATGTTATGTTCGGGGCGATGTTCAAAGTTTTGGTCGCCATGGATTCGATTATCGGAAGCCCATACCCCTCGCCAAGACTCGTATTTATATGCACATCCATGCTATTGTAAATCAAATTCAGAGCCGAAACGGGATAACCGATATTTTCGCTGAATCCGCCCGGGAAAATCCAATCCTTGCCGACTTCCAGATTAAACTGCCTGGCATATTCGTGCAAGGATCCCCAAGAATCGTTATCCTTGGCGTGGATGTAAAGCAGAGAATCGGGCCGCCTCTTCTGAAATTCCTTGAATATTTTCATGGATCTGGGGATGTCCTTCCTCAGCTGGTTTCTGGCCACAATGCCCACGATAAAGGTACGTTTGTAATCTATCTTGGCCTTTTTGAAATACTTGGCCTTGAATTCCAACTTGGCCGCCTCGTCTATTGGGAAAAAACTTTCGGGATCGACCCCATGGTAAATGACGGGCATGTCATCAAGATTCATGGACTTGTCCAGCTTTTGGTTAGCCTTCAGTATCTCTCTTTTACCGTACTCGGTGTAGGCGACAGAAACGTCGGGCAGGCCGACAGCGTGTTCCACCCAGTTTTCCTTGATCGGGCTATCCACGGGCCAGTAGGAAACGACTTTTTGCCAGTGCTTAGGCTCAAGCTTCTCGCGGTAAAGCGCCTTGATATCGACCAGGGCATCCATCAGTCCCACTTCGGGCGTCAGAATCGGCTCCTCGAAAATGAAAGGGTCGTTCAGAGTAAAAATAATGTCCCACGAAGGTTTGATCCATGGGTCGGCACCCCGCACCACATTGATAAACCTGGTCCTTCCGTAATAATCGCCGGAAACTCCCGCCAGCATGGCGGGAAAAATGCGGTAGGGATACTTCGCCGGATCTTTCCAGCCGCCGACGTCATTGACGCCGAAAATGGTGATATCGTATCTGCCCGTTTTAGCGAGGTTATCGAAGATGCCGGAAATCACCCGGGAAAAACCGGTCGCCGCGGCAGGACTGTCGCCATGTACGAGTATTCTTATTTTCTTCTGTTCTTCTTTTTTATCTTCCTCCGCCATCACCAATCCTTCCAATCCTTGCTCTCGTTATTGAACGGATGCCTGTATCCCACCTTCAGCATCTCCTCTGGCGGGGCGAATACCTTTCCGTGGAAGTCTATATGCCACTTGGTCCAGATATAGTTCCTATTATCCTCGTAACTTCGCTTATTCTTGTCGAAAAGCTCATCGTCCACCTTGATCGTCCTCGAACCATAATGGTAAAATTTGGCACTCTCGGTCTTGCCAGCCTTGTTGCCGGAAAGAATTATTCGATAGTGCATCTCTCCGTCTTCCATGTATGCCATCTTCAGATTTTCGTCAAACCAGCCTACAATGTCAATCGTTTTTTGATTGACCATGAAAAAAGAAAAGTGCGGATGCTCGCTGAATTCGTCGGTCAATTCAACGTCTTTCAAGGTTTTCAAGTCCAGCCATTCCGAAGCCGTCCACAAAATCAATTCCTGATGCCCGTTGGCGAATCTGATCAGATTATCCACGCATTTTTCATGCAGAACCAGGTCGTTGTTTAAAACCATCGCATAGTCGTGGCCGTCTTCCAAGGCTTTTTTAATTCCCATATTCCAAGCAGCCCCAACTTCATTCCCCTTAGGATTGTCAATAACATGAAATTCTTTTATGGATTCATGGAGACTGAAATCTTCCTTTTTGGGATAAAATTCAGGCTTGGCGAAGTTAACAATCAGATAAAGAGTAATCTCATGTTCTTCGGATCTTATGGATTCGACGGTTTGCTTGGTAAAATCGAGAAGAATGTCGGAGGAAAGATAGACGGGTATTACGGCAGCGATGTGCATTGGTTAATAATATAACACTATATGGAAAAATAAATCAAGAGGGAATCCGGTTATCTGTGTACGTATGGCATTTCATCCAACTTGGCAATTTTAAATCCAGATTCTTCCACTTTTTTCACAAATTCAAAATCACCCATGCCTACAGGAGGGAATCCTCCCAGCTTCTTTACCGTATCAAGCCTGACGATAAAGCTTCCGGACGTGATATGCCCCTGTTCGACGCTTCCCACGGTTTCCGCATTCTGCCCGTAATGGCTCCTAAAATTGCAATACATAAGATGCACACCGTCTTTTTCCATACGCCTGAGCATCTTTTCCAAATAATGCCTCGAATAATAATCGTCGCCCGAGAAAAAGCCTACATATATCCCCCATGCCATGCGCATCCCGACATTGCATTTTTCATAAAACGGATCTTTTTTATTCCCGCCGAAAACGTCATGGGGAAATTCGTTCAATGGAACACCGAGCAATTCCTGGACGAAAGAAATATTTTCTATGCAGCAAATGATCGGAATAATTTCGATATCCTTGTACGTCTGGTTTTTAAGCTGCAATATGATACTGATCAACCCATGGGTACCGGAATAATTACCGCATACGGGCACCACGCACGACATCATTTTTGACATATAAATTCCAAAGTCTTTTGGGAATGGGTTTCCAATTCGTTGAAAATCTTGACGCCGAATCCCGCCTCTTTCAAATAATCCACCATAATATCACGATTAAACCCCGTCTTATGCTCTTCACCCTCCCTGCTCTGGTTGCCGAATATCAGATCCAGATCCCATCCCGTGGTCTGATGGTTAAGCCACCAATTGCAGCACCACTCCAAATCCGGCACCCTTACAGTTAACTTCCCTTCCGGTTTTAAAATCCGATACCATTCCTTCAAAGTGTCGACTATCTTGAACTTGCCGATGTGTTCAAGTGTATGGCTGGAAAAAATTCCATCGATGGAATTATCTTCGTAAGGCAGCTTGTCGGCGAAAGCTTTGACAATTTCAGGATCGTCAATATAAGGATCAATCCGAATCCATTCCTTATTATCAGGTTCATACCAGGACTCCCGCAACCCACATCCCAAATCCAATTTTTTGGTCATTTCTTGATCCCCCAAAAGTAAATGTCCCTCAAGTCCGACGGCGGCTGATAGCTTATTTCATACTTCTCAAAAATCTCATCGGGTTTTAGAAATTCTTTGATTTCCCCAATCGTAAACCGTTTAAAAAAATTCGCCCATTCCTCATCTCCATATTTTACAGTTAAAGAATCCTCCGGATTCCTGCTTCTCGTCCCGTGCTTCGGCCTGTCGTGGGACGTCTGGAAAAACATCAAACCTTTCGGCTTCAAAAGATGCACCATTTTTTCGAGAGTTCTTTGCCAGTATATATCGTGTTCCAGCTGATTGGTTGAAAGAACCGTGTCGAAAGATGCGTCCGGGGCGTCGTACCTATGGGCAATGCAGACTACATTAACATTAGCATACGGGGCGATGTCCAAACCAATGTATTCGCAATTTTCAAACCAGGGCTTGTTACTGCCGTTAATGTTGGCACTTCCTACATCCAGTACACGAACATTTTTAAAATATTGGGGAAATTTTCCTTTCAGTTCGGTTTTCCAATCGTCCTGTTCTTGATCTGCTGCCATTATTTTTCCAGTTTTTCTTTAACTATCTCCCAAAATAAATCACATAATTCTTTTTGTGACTCAACTGTTCCATCAATATACCCTTCCCACTTTTCAATATCTGGTTTTCCCAAAAAATCAATCATAGTTGATATATCTGGAGGACATAATAAATCCTTTCCAGAAATGGCTACTACGGTATTTCCTGATTTATGACACCAAGATTGCCAACCCATTTGTACTTTCATTCCAGCGTCTTCCCAATCTTTATAAGTAATTCGTTTTTTCATACTTTCGCCCCCACAATCTTCCTAGTTAATATTGAATTTTCAATCTCCATAATTTTCTCAATATCCTCTCTTTCGTCAACTGCCTTTTTCACACCCTCCCAAGAACTGCTATAATCATCAAACAAAATATAGTTTCCTCTTTTGACAAATGGTATCCAAAGCTCACAATCGAGTCTTACCCCTCTGTATCTGTGATCCCCATCGATAAATAAAAAGTCTACCTTTTCTTCCGTTTCAAATTCATGCCCCCACCAATCCAAAGCCACATTTTGGGAATAGTCTATCAACAATTCGTATTTCGTATCCAAAAGTTGCATGTTCTTTTTAAAAAAATCAATCGCTTCCTGCCTGTTTTCCGTTTGCCAATAATCGGTTTTAAAAGGATCAATAGTAATGAATCGCAAATTTTTGTCTCTGGCTACCGCTCCCAACACCGCAGTCGACCTACCGCAAGCACATCCGAGTTCGACCATTAACGAATCCTCCGCCAAATCGGCAGCGATATCGTATAATTTCTCGCATTCATAAACCCCCACCGCACTGGGGATTCCGTAAACTGCATTCCAAATTTCTCCAAATGGTCTCATATTCTTTTAAAATTATATCCTACAATTGTATCCCCTTTGTATTCAATAGACTTTCCGAACCTGTTCTCCGAATCTTTCCTGAAAGAAAAATCCTTTTCCACATAAAAAGGCAAACATGCTTCCCATTTTTGCAGAAAATAAATCGTGTTTTTATCATGCAAAAAAGCGTCCGGATTTTGATTATCTGGGAAATTCAGTTCTTTGCGGAGCCAGGGCAAATACCTCGGATCTCCAGTCGACAATCCTCCGACATGATGGCAAGGTACGTTTAAAATAATGTTTTTATAACCCAAGGCTAAAGATATTAAACTGAGTTCACGATCATAAATATGGTGGTAAAAATAATTTTGATCGATCCCCGCGGATTCTTTTAACATTTTCATGTTAAAAATCAGAGCGAATCCGTCAAAAACCGCCGCCGGGAGGTATTCCTCTTTCGCCCTCAATCCGTGAATCTCCGCTTCAAGCATATTGCTCCATCCCGCCATCTGACCATAATATTCAACGTCTTGGATTCTCCCGGCATCGCTGTCGCATCCCTGTGCTCCGAAAAATCCAATCATCCCCAATTTGTCTATTTCTTCGAATTTTTTAATGGCTCTTTGATCCCAATCCTTTTCGTAGATAAAAACGTCGCTGTGCAAAATGGCCAAATATTCAGTTTCGCAAAGATCGATTATCTGTTGATATGTTTTAACTAATCCGATATTTTTTTCATTTTTAATAAAATTTAATTTTTTGGGCTTCAGCACGGTTCTAAAAAACCACTCCACGTTATCGTCGGAATTATTGTCAATAATCATCCATTCCGTATCCTCAGAAGTATTCTGTTTCAAAAGAGCCATAATTCCTTTAGTTTCGTACAATTTATTAAAATAAGGGACTGCCAAAGTCAATTTATTCATAATCCGTATCCGACAATCTTATCACTTTTAAAATCATAATCATCACCTTCAAACTCATCATTTGTCATAAAATGAAAATCCCTGCCGATACATATCGGCAAAACTTCCTGCCATTTTTTTTTAAACTGCTCCTTGTTCAAATTATGAAGATTAATACTGTCAGTTGCATCCCCGATTACTTTCTGCTGCCATTTCTGGTATAAGGGATCCTGAGCCGTCAAGCTCCCAATATGATGGCATGGCACATTTACGATAATATTTTTATATCCGTGCCTCAAACTCTCCAGAGAAATATCCCGATCATAAAAATGATGAAATTTATACCGCATATCAAAACCTTTCGTTTCTTTCAACAACTGCATATTAATCACCATGGCGAACGAATCAAAAATCGCACAAGCCCGCCAATCCTCTTCCAGTCTCTGTCCGTGCATTTCAGCTTCTAACATATTGGATAATCCCGCATTTAATTTTTGATCTTCTTTTTTTGGAACAGTCTGCAACCTTCCACCATCCTCCAGGCAACCCTGCGCCCCGAAAAATCCAGCCATGCCGAGCTTGGGGATCTCATCAAAATATCCCCGCACTCGCTTATCCCAGTCTTTTTCAAAAATAAAACAATCAGTATGCAAAAGCATCAAAAGGTCAGTTTCACAGGTTTCGTAAGCCAGCTTGTTGGTTTCCATCAGACCTATGTTTTCCTCAAAACGGATATAATTGAGTTTTTTGGGTTTGATGTAGTTGCGGATATACTGCTCGATTGGATCGGTGCTTCCATTATCTACAACGATCCATTCGACCTCCTCAGAGGTCATATATTTAAGATTCCCAAGCATAGGCATGCCAAAACGGAGGTTATTCATGAAGGGAATTGTAATCGTGAGGCTCTTCATAATTATGAATAATATTTTTTCCGAAAAGCTAAAATATTAAGTTTTTTATACGCATCTAAAGCATCTATCAATTCCATCTCAACACCAAAACTGTGCATCGGCTCAATAGAACAAACTTCTTCTCGTGGGCGACTAATCCAAAAAACTGGCTTACTTACTTTATCCCAGAGCATTAAACCTTTCTGAACTTCCTCATTTTCTAGCTCAAAAATTCGACCCTTTTTCATCCATCCACAATAATAAACTTTAGCTTTATATTTCATTTTCATTTCTTCTCTTTTTTATTCTGCTCCATCCACCATTCAATCGTGGCCAAATGTTCTCCCAACCATCCTAAAACAAATTGAGTTTGGCAATTCACGCAACTCGGAGAAGTATCTTTCCAGACTGTTAATTTCTTTCTTTTCATAAATTTAAAAACTCCTTCCAAAATTTTTTATTTATCATTTGAACTTTCCAAATTAAACCCTTTTTTGTTTTTCTAACGTTAATTGTTTTGGTAAGTATCCCCTCTCGTCAGGTAACTCCGTATGATATAATATCTTCATGGTTACAAAATCTCAGTTCCATAATCTCTTGAAACGGGCATCACAGCCCTTGCAATCATCAAAGGGAAAAGCACCTGACCCCGATAAGAATAACGATACACAAACTCATCAACGTAAAGCTGTAAATACTTCGGAGAAACCGCATGATGTGTCCCTGAAATAGACCGCTTCATTTGCGACCAAAAACCCTCAATGCTGTTCGTGTGGATTTGTCCTCTTACATATTCGCCAATACCATGCTTAACTGTTTCGTGGTTGTATCCGTTCACTCTTACCCTGCTGTAACTTCGCAGCTCATCAGTCATTATCGTGCTGTTCTTTTGTGCATTGCGGTTGATTAGGGGTTGAAGTGTCGCCATTCGGACATTCGGGATAACTTGACCGAACGCTCTACCCTCACGCTCAATCATGCCAAAGACTGCGGTTTTACCCTCAGCCCCAAGACCACGCTTACCCTTACGCACACCACCGACATACGTTTCGTCTGTCTCTATCGTTCCTGATAATGGGTCTTTTGCTTGTGCAAAGAGTATTCGTATTTGCTTTGCAAGTCTCCATGCACACTTATAAGTAACGCCTAGCTGCCTTTCAAGTTCTTTTGCCGCAACCCCATTACGACTTGAAGCAAAGAGAAAGATAGCGTGAAACCATAATGTGAGGGGCGTAGAAGACTTATGAAAGATTGTGCTAGCCAGAGGCGACACAGAGAACCCACAAACGCAATCAAATCGCTTCCTGCCCTCAATTAGATAGAACTTACCTTTTTGCTGGCATTGTGGACACTTAAACTTTTTGCCATAGCGGTTATCAAAAACATACTGCAAACATTTAGCGTCAGTTGCAAACTCAATTCGTAAATGTTTAATTGTGTATTTCATACCAATTTCCAATTATTTCTTCAACCACGTTTACAGTTACGGCGTTTCCAAGCATTTTGTACCGTTGAGTGTCCGAAACTCCCTCAGTCCATCCGTCTGGGAATCCCTGTAAGCGTTCACATTCAAGTGGAGTTAACCTTCTAATTCTTCCGTTTACTTCATAAGAGTCCCAGTTTTGTTTGCTCCCGTGAGGAGATTTTCTACCCCCGCTTCTTACTGTTTTACTTATCAAAGGACTTCTGCCTCCACCTTGATTATTGCCAATTAACGAAGGACTTATCCCGTTATCGCCATAAATTCTCTCCCTTTGAGGAGGTTGAATTATAAAGTGGACATCCGCCGTATTGTGGTGATTCGCTCTCATGGTTGGTGCTATTTTGGGCTGTCTCCTTCCCCCTTGGGCGGTGTTGAGGGTTGGGCTGATTCCGTCAACCCCATAGACTCTATCATTCGAGTGTGTCGGCGTGTTGAGTTGGTTAATATCGTTTTTAACGCTCTTTCCGAGAGGAAATACTTGCCATCTGGGTTCGGTTCTAAAATATCCGATAATGAACAGTCGCTCTCTATTTTGGGGGACACCGAAATCTTTGCTGTTAAGAACCTGCCATTGACAGTCATACCCCATGTCGGTGAGAACCCCAAGTATTGTCTGGAAAGTTTTTCCGCTTTCGTGACTAAGTAAACCCCTGACGTTTTCAAGGAGAATATATCTGGGTCTTTTGTCGGCAAGAATCCGAGCGATTTCAAAGAATAGAGTGCCTCTGGTGTCGTCAAAGCCTCTTCGTTTACCAGCAATGCTAAAAGGCTGACACGGAAATCCTGCCACAAGCAAATCGTGGGCTGGGATATCTTGTAAAGGAACCACGGAAATGTCTCTTGTGTCTGGTCTTTCCCCAAAGTTTTTTTCATATATTTGTGACGCATATTTATCCCATTCGTTAGCCCAAACACATTCGTGTCCGAATCTATAAAGAGCTAAGTCAAATCCTCCAATTCCTGCGAATAGTGATACATACTTCATATCCTTCCCGCTATCTTTTCAACCAAAACTTTTATTTCCCTTCCACGATAAAGTCTCCAATTATTGACTTTCATTCTCGGACTTTCTATAAGATTTTTCTTTTCGTAAGCAAGAATTGAATACATAGAACTCGGAAGACCTTTCTCCCTAAGTACCTTTCTTAAAAATCCAATTGTATAAAATTTATCGTTTTCAATTTTCATAGCTTCATTATAGCATCAATCTTACCTGTTGTCAAGGGATAGTTACCATTGTTTTTCATTATACGTCTATAAATTATTCTTCAGTTTTTTAACTTTCCGCTGAGCCTTTTCAAGTTCATAATCCCTGGATCCTGAAGCTATCCAATAATAAATCACGGTTATAAAGCCGAACAGCAATCCGAAAGCGAGAGCGATCCATGGATTCCTGCCCTTATTCTGGGCGATGGCATAAGCAAAAATAGCCGCTGCTATCCAAATAATTAAAGTCGTCATTTCATTCATTTTTATACTTCACCTTCTCCCCAAGTCATATATAAATCTTCTTTTTCTTAGGTATTTTACCTGTACTTTTCCATCCGTGCGGATCCCGTTTCAGATCATAGCGAGTCTCGCTAGGGTCGAACTTCTTGCCGAACCTGTCCAAGGCCCAAGGCCTGCCCGTCGCCCGATCGTAACCGAAAGCCGTTGGCTCCCGATAATGCTTTATGCCGCTTCTGTCCAAGGTCTTTTTAAGTGCCACCCTGACTTCCTTTCGGTATTCCGGATCTTTCAGGCAATCCTCGCAGGGCAACCAGGCGTGTTTAGATACCGATCCAACCTTGCAGCGGGGACAATTAAACCACCACTTGTCCGCCCTGCCACATAGGCATTTTCTGTCTTCTTCAGTAAAAACATGTATCTTGCCTATACACTTCATTCAAGACTCTTTCACCTCATCCTCTTTCTTTTTTTCTTCTTCGATTTGCCGTTTGTTCTCCTCGAAAACTATCCTCTCCCCCTTTTCGTTGAAAGCCTCGGTGACATCGCACTTGTAACACGTGATCATGTAATATTTTTTCATCCAGTCCACGTGCAGGAGCGTATGGAACTTCCTGCCAGCCAACTGACAATCGATACAGGTGATCACGAATTTGGCGAGGGTTTTCCCTTCTTCCATTTTTTATTAAGCCTTCTTTTTTTTGCTTTCTTCCTCTTTGGCGTTGATATAACCGGTGAAATAAGCTCGGTCTAAAGCGTGCTGGCTCACCCACCTATATTCATCCCTCCAGTCCATACCATTCAGATTGCAAAGCAAATGGATGCAGCGTTCGAACACACCTCTCAAATCTCCCTTTTCGTCTTCCTCTTTGGATTTCTCCCGCTTCACGTTCATCGCCAAATGCGCAAAGCCGTGGAATATCTTTTCGAACGATTTTTGGTATTTTCGGGTTATGGGGATGTTGTCAGAATAGGTAAATGTAGTGTACGGCCATTTTTTTCTTGCGAGATAGGCGCCGAGGGCGGGCATCCTCTTGACAACCCGCAGTTCGATGTACGTTCCCTCCAGGGTGTAATGCCACTTTTGGTCATTCTTCAAAAATCGTTTCCAGATGGATTTGATTTTGGACAATTTGGCCGATGTTTCTATTCTGTATTCAATCATTTTTTCTTCCTTGGGATTACATGCAATCCGTATTCAACATCGCCATTCATCTTTTGATATTCATTGGCTCTTCTGACCGCTTCCTCCAGATTTCTACTCCTCTTAACGAGAGGATTGATTTGGCTCAAAAATCCAGTATCTGTATCCTGATGGCTTATAGCGTAGCCGTATCGTGTCCATTTAATTAATATATAATCATTAGCACTCATTTTGAAATTCTTCCTCGTCTTTTAATCATAAAATAAATCATCTCTGGAAATACTACCAGTCCCGAAGCAAAATCTGCAAATTCTTTTTCGCTAGGGTTCTGCTTCCAAAATTCTTTAAAAAGTTTTAAAATTATTTCTTTGCTGGCCGTTTGTTGAGATATATTAAGTTTTTTATACGGTCCGATATATGCGATTAAAGTATTCTTGGTTTTCATTTACGCTTCTTTCTCAAAGCTTTCAGGCACAAGTTCAATCGGGCTTTTCTGCTCGGTTTTCGCCAAGCTCGTCTGGCTGATAGTCGAACCCATTTCTTCCTCCACCTTCTTTTTGTCCTCCGCCTCCCGCTGTTGCGTTGTCTGAATCAGCTTTACGGCTTTGTTTATCGCTTCCTGCTTCTTCCTGGCCGAAATCTTGACAATATATCCGAATTCTTCTTTGGTGACCGCAACGGGTGGGACAAGGTAAAAATTGCGATCCCGCTTGACGATCAATTTACCGTTGTCGTAAACAACCGTATAATTGGGCATCAGACACCATCCGCCATGCAATTTCCGATTATTGCCTCTTTTTCGACCGTCAAAGACGTCAGCTGCGCATTGTAGCCATTTATGGTATTGGTAATTCTGTTGATTGCGGCCATGTCATCGTAGGTAATGGCGGTTATGGCTTCCCCGAAAAGAGACATGATATTCGAGGCGATGCCCAAAGCCCGCTCGTCGATTTTGATAACATCCTGGCAGGCTTCGGTTTGATCTAGTTGAATCTTGGAAACAATTGGCCTGTCGACTATTTTTTCCACGATTTTCTCGACCGGCTTCTCGACGGTCACGGTTTCGGTCTTCGGGGAATCGAAAATAAATCCCAGAACGATTCCGATAGAAAGAGCTATTGCGATATATTTGGCGAAAGGAGAAATTGTTGTATTCATGTTGTGATAATTATAACACAGACAGAACTCGGTGTCAAGTCACTGCTTGCGCTTACCGAGATTCCATTGGTCTTCGGGAATCGGCTTGGGACTATCGACGCCGGTTACGCGCCTGATGGCGTGGGCGCTCGTTTCCCCATCATCGCCAAACCACCATACCCACAATTCCTTCCCGATGTGGTCACGCTCCTCTTTTCTAATCGCTTCCCGCTCTTCGTTTCTGACACGCAGTTTTTCCTCATATTGCCAATTGGTGTTGCTTTTCATATTTTCAATTGGCAGGCCAAGCTGTGCCGATTGGCCTGCCGCAGAAACCGCAAGCCTGCTCAACTTACGGATCGACCACTTCCGAAACCACAGAGCAGTTTCCTCTCCACGCAATAACCTGTATGTTCACAGGCGTATCCGTTTGGAGATTCCCAATGTTCAATTGTCTCGCATTTCCGCTCAATCCCGTTGCTCCAAACTCCAAATCTCCGCCGACATAACCATAGCTAATGTCTATCTTGTCGGCATTGTTGGTCGCCCAGTTGACGACCACCTCGGTCGAACCGATGCGACCGACTCCCGTTATCACCGGTTTGTCGGCATAAATACCATTACAAGTCGGGGGATTATATGTCGGATGGCAGTCCTGGCTACATCCTTCCGCTCCTTGAGTCAGTGGAACCAAAGTCGGCTCCACCGATGATTCGGGACTCGGTGGGCATCCTTCTTCAGTTTCTTCACATGGAACTGGCGAAGGTTCTGGCGAAGGCGAAGCTTCAGGACTGGGTGATGGAATAGGGCTTTCTATCACACACGGTCCCAGATAATCACCATGTCTCAAATGCCCTAACAATGCAGGAAACGGAACCTGTCTGATTTCATCAGGATTGCTTGGCACATGGCAAATTGTAATTAGGGGAAACGGAAAATTATTTGCATATACGTTATTTGCCACTATGCCCAACCCCAAAACTAATGTCGCTAATATTATTCCTAATTTAATTTTCATATTCACCTCCTCCCCGCTATTAAGTTTTCCTTAATAACTCATTTTTAAAAGCAATAAGCATATTTATATTGTTAGTTTGTACATATAGTAGTAATACATAAGATTATCTTTTGAGTTTATCTTGCTTTACTTCCCCTCCTTTTACCTCTATCTAAGAGAGTCTCAGATGAGGAAGAATTTAAAAATTTAACAATTCTATTAAGTGTAGTAGTGACATTTTGCATCCATTCAAGTAAATCATCTCTTACAATATATCCATTCACGTCCATTCTTACACCAATTTTTACCTTATCAAATTTCTTCATATATCTTCTCCCGCCTAATCTTCATCAAAATCTGATAAATCAAGAGTAATTGAATCTTGAGTCGGATAAATAACGATGTTATTACATTTCCAACAATAGTTATAATGATTTAATTCATGTTTACAATTCATTCACCAACTCCCATCCTCTCGGGGGTTCTTAGATTTCAACCACTTTTCAGTTCCTCTGCCATCGTTAAATCCCCGATCATATTCTGCCTTAGCGATTTTTTGGATGAAGGATGTCCATTCATCAATCCAGTATTCTTTTGCCCTTTTAGGATCTCCATCAATCCGATTATCATATTGCCATAATCGGGTTTTTAATTCTTTTAACCACCATTTTCCCTCTTTTAGTTTCTCCTTTGTCATAAGTTCTTGTAAGGTTTTATGCCCACAGTCTTTTAATGGTTTGCCGCAAAAATTACATCCCTTTTTCATTCCTCCAACCTTTCAATTAAATATTAGGTTCTTTCCCTTCTTTCGCGTCCCTATAACCTTCCATGTAAGCGACTCTCAATTCGCCATAGATTATTTTATCTGACGGCCTATTACATTCACATTCGTCTATCCGTTTTAAACAATCAAAACAATATGCTAAACTCATTTTCCCAACCTTTCAAGTTTCATTTAAGTAAGTCCTATAACACTAAAATCGTATTCAAACTGCCTTAATTTTGCTCCCCCATATTTTTAGCCAGTTTTGATGCAATTGCCATAACATTCGCTGATTCTGCTTGACTATGGGTAAAATCAGGATTATGGTTATAAGGTACAATTAACAAATGTCCTTTAGTGACAGGATTTAATGGCTCAAAAGAACAAACACCAGCACCCTCGTCTTTAATACTTCCTTCTTCTATTTTTTTACAAAATACACACTTCATTTCTCGACCTCTTTAAGTTTAATTAACAACCTTTTTAATTTTTTGTGTTGCCCACAGCTATAATGATCTAATAAGGTTTCTGCCTCTCTAATTACCTCTCTCTCGTGTTTCTTTATAAGGGTTAAAATATCATCTACGTCATTACTTATTAACACGTCATTACCTGCACCTGATTCATAAACCGCATGATTTACTATCTTTGATATTTCAGAGTGTAAGTCTTTCATTCCCCCAACTCCTTATTTAAAAATGCGAAACTGCTATGGTATTTTAGGGCTGCTTGATCACGAACCCATATTGCTTCATTTTTATCTTTGAAATATCCTAGATGAATAAGTTTTTTGTTTACTCTGATATATGCCGCCCATCTATTATCCCTTTTCTTCCAAGTAACGCCCTTAAGTCCACTAGCATTGTCAATTCTCTTTTTGCTATTCATTTGATTTTGGCTAGGCGTACATATTCTTAAATTTTTTCGTCTATTATCAAGTTTATTGCGATTAATATGATCACCTTGGAAACCGTTTGGGACATTTAATATTAGTCGGTGCATATAAACTTTTGGTTGTATTCCGTTTATTATGGAATCATTACGAATAGCATATCCCGAGACACTTTGATGCCATTTCCATTGGACAAGCTTTTCGTAATCCTCATCATCAACAATGGCAAACTGCCCTTTACTTAATGGTATTTTTTTCATTTTTTAGTTCATTGATCTTAGAATCTAAGTAGACACAAACATGGTAATTATAAAATCCACTTGTTTTATCTATCTTTTTACGATCTGCTTTCAACTCTTCCAGCCGGATTTTGGTGATAAGGATAAGAATATCATTAATTACGGCAGTTACATTCCCCTTTGGTAAACCCTCCATAATTATTTTTCGTATTTCTTCTTGCATAGTAGTTTTCTTTGTTGTCATTTTCCTCCATCCGATTTTAATTCTGGTCTATATTTATAAGGATTTTTTTCTTTCCATACATAAACATCTTTTGTTTCTGGGTCTAACCTATAAATCCCTATTGGCATAATATTTGAAAGGTTAGTACCAATAAGACGAGAGTTATAACCAGGGTTAAAAACTTTCTTCCCTTGGGTAGAAGCAA
>Ga0209520_10001192_pt1 | contig 14688 bp, 14 predicted proteins | sample Rifsed16ft1_FD_184009 | JGI IMG/M metagenome (GOLD analysis project Ga0209520, IMG submission 184009) | Soil microbial communities from Rifle, Colorado, USA - sediment 16ft 1 (version 2) | ecosystem: Environmental > Terrestrial > Deep subsurface > Rock core/Sediment | place: Rifle, Colorado...
AGGCCGCAGTCCATCAGGAAGGAGATGGGCAGTGAAATTCTTCAGGAGGGAGGTATCGTAAAGCTCGAGCCAGGGGAATCCGTGTTGCCCTCGCCGCTCTCCACCCTGACTCGTCCCGCTGGTCAGGAAGACGTGTTCGGGCGGGGCGCAGGTCAGGTCCAGAAACTTGAAGGCTGCCGTGGGGACTGGAGGAATATCGTCCCAACGGACTATGGTATCCGGCGTGACTCCTCGCTGACCACAGAAGCGTCGATAGGCCGGATTCCTCTGGTACTGAAAACCGAAAACCTCCAGGGCTAGTCCCTCAAAGGTCTCGTCGGTCGTCCCTCGAATGAACCTCAGCACGCGCTCAACGAGAGGCTCTCGCAATCCGTCGTCCCTCCCAAGTTCAGGTACTCAGTCCTCGAACCTCCTTGATCGGTCATCGGACTTCGGCGAGCTCAGTCGAGCCGTCATCATCTTTGTCGCGCGATGCGGAGGCTCTCCCCCAAAACCTCGACCGCCCGATCGCAGAGTTCCCGCGACACCACCAGGGGCGGTGCGATGCGGATGACCCCGTCGGCGTAGAGAAAGTCCCCCACCAGCAAGCCACGCTCTAACGCCAGGCGAAGGACAGGCGGCGTCAGAGACGGCTCCTCGAGGACGAGGCCCAGAAGGAGGCCGATCCCTCGGACCTCTTTCACCCCGTGAAGGCGGGACATGGCGCTTCTGAGGTGATTGCCCATGGTCTCGGCGTTTTTGAGAAGTCCCTGTTGATCGATGGTGCGGAGGGCGGCAAGCCCCGCGGCACACGAGACGGGGTGGCCGCCAAAGGTCGTCACGTGGGCAAAAGGCGGATCGGCCCAGAGGGTGCGCATCAGCGCTGGACGCGCAATGAAAGCACCCAAGGGCATCCCACCCCCCACCGCCTTGGCGAGCACCAGGCAGTCTGGAACCACTTCCCAGTGCTCGCACGCAAACCACCGTCCGGTGCGGCCAATTCCGGTCTGAACCTCATCCAGGATCAACAATGCCCCAACTTCGCGGCAGCGGGCCCTCAGCGTGGGCAGAAAGTCGGGGCCCGGGACGCGCACCCCGGCCTCTCCCTGGATCGGCTCCACCACGACCCCCGCCACCCGTTCGTCGATGCCATCCAAGGCGTCGCAGGCGTCGAAGGGAAGCAAATGCACGTCGGGCAGGAGCGGCTCGAACGGTTTCTGGTAGCGGGCCTCGCCCGAGATCGACAGGGCCCCAAGGGTATCCCCGTGGTATCCCCCGGCGAAGGCGACCACGCGCGTCCGGCCTGTCGCCTTGCGGCAGAGCTTGATTGCCCCTTCGATCGCCTCCGCCCCACTGTTACAGAAAAACGTCATCGAGAGATCGCCCGGAGCGATCTCGGCAAGGCGCTTGGCCAACGCGACCTGCGCCTCTTGGACCATCTCGCCATAGACCATCACGTGGAGATGCCGCTCGACCTGGGTGCTGATCGCCCGCAACACCTCCGGACCGCCGTGGCCCACACTGCTCACCCCAATGCCCGAGACGAAGTCGAGGATGCTCTTCCCGTCGCGAGTCCGCAGGAAGCAGCCCTCCGCCCTCTCGATGATGAGCCCGAGCGGTTCAGCCGATGTGGGACAGAGATACCGTCGAAAATCGGCGTACAGATCGCTCATGCTTGGGTGTTCAGTGTTGGGTTCATTGGGTTTCTTGCGTTTCTTGGGTTTCTTGGGTTAAGGGAACTGCCTAGTTGAAGCCTCCGAGCATTCTAGCGTTCCAGCTCTCCGGCACGCAGCGGACTGCTGACCGCTGATTGCTGACCGCTGATTTCGTGCAGGGCGAGGCCGATCTCCTCCCGAACATCAGGGTCGGTCTCCTGAGTAGACGCCTGTTCGAGTCCCTCGCGAGCCGCACCCCCCCCGATCCGCCCTAACGCCCACGCGGCGTGACCTCGGACCAGCGGCTCCGGATCGTGTCGAAGGGCCTGCGTCAGGGCCGGGACCGCTTCGGCCCGCCCTGCGTTGCCGAGCGCCACCGCGACGTTTCTGAGCAGCCCCCGCCGCTTGGCCCGGCGAATGGCGCTCCCCTTGAACCGGCGCCGAAACTCCTCCTCGGACAAAGCCAGCAGCGGGATGAGATCGGGGGCGTACTGCCCTTCGCGCGGCCAGAAACGCTCTTCGGAACTGGGCCTGGCCTTTGCGTTGTACGGGCAGACGTCCTGACAGATATCACAGCCGAAGATATGATCCCCGACTAACGGGCGCATCTCGCGAGGGATGCTCCCCTTCAGCTCAATGGTGAGATACGAAATGCAGCGCCGGGAGTCCAGGAGATAGGGTCCAACCAGTGCGCCCGTCGGGCAGGCCCGGATGCACAGGTCACACCCCCCGCAACGATCGCGGATCGGCCGGTCGCTCTCGAGATCGAGGCTGAGGAACAGCTCGCCGAGAAAGAACCAGGAGCCTCGGCGGGGATGAATGATGGTGGTGTTCTTCCCGATCCAACCGACCCCGGCCAGCGAGCTAAACTCCCGTTCGAGAACCGGGCCGGTATCTACGTACGCCCGTCCTTCGACGAACTCCCCGACCTCGGCTCGTATCCTCGCTAGGAGCTTTCCCAGATAATCCTCCATGATCTCGTGGTAGTCATCTCCCCAGGCATAGCGCGAGATCCAACCGCGGAGCCCATCCTGGGGCGCATCCTCTCGGTGCAAGGGAACGTAGTAGTTGAGTGCCACCGACACGATCGACTTCGCCCACGGGAGAAAACCCCCTGGGTGCAGGCGTGCCGTCGCGCCGCGCTCGAGATAGGCCATCTCGCCCCCAAAGCCCCGCCTCAGCCACTCGGCGAACGACTCACTGTGAGGGGGCGGGATAACCGGCGAGAGGCCGACCAGATCAAAACCAACCTCGCGCGCCAGCTCTTTCACGCGCCGGGAAAGACGCTCTCGTTCTGGTCGTGTTCCCACGGAGCCCTCCAGAGATCAGATGCCCCAGTATGCCACAAGACGTCCCCCAGGGAAACAAGGGACAGACGGCACTAGCCCTAATTTGACGGACACCTCAAAAGGGGACAAGGCGGGCCGGTGCAATCCAAGTTTGGGCTTGACAGAGAGCATGCGCATTGAGCTATAAGAGAACCACGTCTTGGCCACGCACCGTGAAGCCCCCCGGAAAACCTGTGACGTCTTGACAGCGGAATCGCCGCGACCTCATCCCAGCAGAGTTCTCTAATGCCTACTTTGGACGCCAAGGTCACCCAGCTGCGGAACCTCCTTCGGGAAATGGGCCGGGTCGTCGTCTGTTTCTCGGGAGGGGTGGACTCAAGCTTCCTGCTCGCCGAGGCGGTCGCCACGTTGCGCGAGGGGGTGGTCGCGCTGACCGCGGTTTCGGCCAGCCTGGCTCCCGATGAGAAAATAGCCGCGCAGCGATTGGCCGAGCAGTTGGGGGGGCGCCACCTGCTGGTCGAAACGCATGAGCTTGATGATCCCCGCTACGCCGGGAACCCGGTGAACCGTTGTTATTTCTGTAAGGCCGAACTGTATAGCACGGCCATTGAGCAAGCCCGCTGCCTCGGGATCCCCCATATCCTTGATGGCTTCAACGTCGATGATCGCGGTGACCACCGTCCCGGGCGCAAGGCGGCGCGCGAATACGGCGTGCGCTCGCCGCTGGACGAGCTCGGGTTCACCAAGGCCGACATCCGCGAGGCGGCCCGTTGGATCGATCTCCCGGTCTGGGACAAGCCTGCCCTCGCCTGCCTGTCGAGCCGGTTCCCCTACGGGATCGAAATCACCCCTGCCCGCCTGACCCAGGTGGCGCGGTGTGAGCGCGTGCTGCGGGAGTTGGGTTTCCGGATCTATCGGGTTCGCTATCACGAGGCGATTGCGCGGATCGAGGTCGCACCCGAGGAGCTGCCGCGACTGGTGGCTCCGGCGGTGCGTGAGGAGATCGTTCGACGCTTCCGGGAAGCCGGCTTTGTCCATGTTGCCGTTGACTTGCAGGGATACCGAACCGGATCCTTGAACGAAGCCGTACGGACTACCCGCACGACGCACGATGCGCGGCACTGGCGCGACGATGGAGAAGGAAAGGAGGAAGCACCATGAAGATCGACAAATCGCCCTCGGATGCTTCGTCAGCCTAACGCCTCTTTGGAATTGGTGATACCCCACTCAACACTTTCCCATGCTCCTTCGTCGTGCCTCACACCCCTGGGCCGTACAAACCCCTATCAGGACAGGAATTGCAGTACATTATCGTGTATGTTACCCTTCTCGCGGATCAAACAGGAGCTGCCAATGGATGCAACCCGCCTCAAAGCCGTCCTGGAGGCCGTGAAAACAGGGAAGCTCTCGACCGACGAGGCCCTTGATCGGCTGAAGGTCCTACCGTTCGAGGAGCTGGGCTTCGCGACCCTGGACAGCCACCGGAGCCTGCGCCAGGGCTTTCCTGAAGTCCTCTTCTGTCCCGGCAAGACGATCGAACAGATCACGGCGATCGCCGAGCGGTTACTCCGTCAGCACGGCAGCCTCCTGGCCACGCGGGCCAGCGAAGAGGTGTATGGCGCCATTGCGAAGGTCGATCGGTCCGCTGAGTACAACGTGTTGGGGCGCACCGTCGTGGTCCACCGAGGGCGGACGCCATCGACCACAGGGACCGTCCTGGTGATGAGCGCCGGGACCGCCGACATCCCGGTCGCCGAGGAGGCGGCGGTGACCGCCGATTTCTTAGGAAGCCGGGTTGACAGACAGTATGATGTCGGGGTTGCGGGACTGCACCGGATTCTCAACAAATGGGCCGAGCTCCACGCGGCCCGGGTCCTCGTCGTGGTGGCGGGAATGGATGGCGTCCTCCCCAGCGTGGTGGGGGGGCTCACGGCTAAACCACTGATCGCCGTTCCGACGAGCATCGGCTACGGGGCGAGCTTCGGTGGCATGTCGGCGCTTCTCACCATGCTGAATTCCTGCGCCTCCGGCACGGCGGTGGTAGGCATCGACAACGGCTTTGGTGCCGGCGTGCTCGCCCACCGGATCAACCTCCTCGGCGAACACGGCTAGAATGCTGGAAAGCCAGAATTCCAGCGTTCTAGCGTCCCAGCGTCCTAGCTTTCAAGCGGTTAGCCATGAAGATCGCCTACTTCGACTGCTTTAGTGGCTGCAGCGGCGACATGATTCTGGGGGCACTGGTAGATGCCGGGCTCTCCCTGGATGTGCTCCGGTCTGAGATTGCACGGCTCAAGCTTCCCGGTGTGGATCTCAAGGCCGAGAAGGTCAGGCGCGGCGCCCTGATCGGGACGCGGGTCCAGGTCATCACGCCTCCAGACCCGCCCCCCCACCGCCATCTCTCCGACATTCTCGCCCTCCTCGAAAGGAGCGACCTCCCTGAGACGGCTCTGGCACCGGTCCGCCGGATTTTCGAGCGCCTGGGAGAAGCCGAGGCGGCTGTCCACGGCCTTCCGATGGAGCGGATTCACTTCCATGAAATCGGGGCCGTGGACACGATTGTCGATGTGGCGGGGGCCATTATTGGGCTGAACGTGCTCGAAATTCGGGAGATCCATGCCTCGGCGCTGAACCTGGGCGGAGGGAGGACCCAGACGGCCCACGGCGATCTCCCGGTACCGGCGCCGGGGACCGCCCATCTTCTTCGAGGCGTTCCGGTCTATGGGAGCCCGGTCGAGGCAGAGCTGACCACACCAACGGGGGCGGCTATTGTCTCGACCCTAGCGAAGGGGTTCGGGCCCCTCCCTCCGCTGCGGATCAGTCAGGTCGGCTACGGGGCAGGCAGCCTGGACCTCGCTCGCCGGCCGAACTTGCTCCGGCTGATCGTCGGTGAAAGGATCGAAGACCTCGACAGGGATGAGGTGACGGTCGTCGAGGCGAACATTGATGATATGAACCCCCAGCTCTTCGAGCCACTCATGGAGGCGCTCTTTGCAGCGGGAGCCCTCGATGTGTTCCTGACCCCGATCATCATGAAGAAGTCCCGACCCGCCACGGTCATCTCGGCGATCGTTCCGGCCGGCCTTGAGGAGGGCATCGGACCGATCCTCTTGAGCTACAGCAGCACCTTCGGTGTCCGATTCCGCAGAACGCAGCGGCAGACGCTTCCGCGGGAGGTGCTGACGGTGGAGACCCCCTTTGGCCAGGTGCGCGTCAAGGTGGGCCGACTTCAAGGCCGCCCGATCCACCTGGCCCCCGAATACGAGGATTGCCGACGGCTGGCCGACATGAGCAGGCTCCCACCGGCTGAGATCATGACGGCAGCCGTCGAGGCAGCCCGCGCCATGTTGCAATTATCTCGTCACGATTTTTTCATTGACAGAGGGACCGAGGGAAGATAACTTCTCCCCGCATTTCGGGGCACACGGGGAAGGCGCCGGCGCCCTTAAGTGCCAGCAACACACGTGACCTCATCCTTGCAGAACAACTTGCTCACCGAGAAGCGTCCGCGTCTTCGCATTTGTGGGACTGTGGAGGGAATCCCAACCCTCCAGGTGGCGGAGGTGCTGGATGTGACGCAGCGGGGAGTGCTCGTAGAGCAGCAGGATACGTTCCCGCCGCAGAGCCTCTGCCTTCTTCAACTGGGGACGAACGGGGACCTGTCCACCATCCGTTGTCGCGTGGTGCACAGTCGGGTGAGCTCCGTCCGATCAGACGGAGGCCCGTATTATGAGACGATGGTGGAGTTCCTCGACGTCAGCCCAGCGGCTGAGCGAGCCCTGAGGAACATCGTCCAATCCATCGGGGCCAACGGGGGGGTCGAGGCCGGAGGGCCGTGAATTCTTCCGGATGGGTTGGCTCGTGATTGGAAAGAGAGAAGGCCACCTCGAAAGAGGTGGCCTTCTGGTTGGACCAGGCGAGTGTCAGTAGCAGTGGCGCTGCCAGTACCCCGGCACCAAGACCTGATAGTACGTGGTAAAGCCGTTCTGCTGCTGGGGTCGGAGCTCCCAGCGCTCTTGGACCCACACGTCCTGGCAGACCGGGGCCCGATAGACCGGCTGATAGACGACCGGCGGAGCATAGACCACCGGGTGACCATAAACCACCCGAGGCGTGAGGAGAGCGTCCAGGACCAAGAAGGTGGCCGCACCAGCCAGGAAGCCCCCCGCGAAGTGACCATGCCCATGCCCGTGGTGGCCATGCCCGTGGTGGCCGCGATGCCCGTGTCCTGCCTCGGCCGGCAGGGCCATCCCGCCCAGCACGAGGCTCCCGATGACGAGGCCGACTGCGAGGCGTCTCATGTTCGTTCCCCTCCTTTACCCACCCAGGGCCCGAGCGGCCATCCGCCAGGCCCGGTTTATCCCCAATGTCACCCCCTTAGACGACCCCTCCCCCAATTTTATTTCACGCCTACCTCGCCTTGCTCTCGCCAAGGAATTAGTTCGTCTTCAGCAGATTCCGTACTACCTCTTGGCAATACGTTTTCATGGTACCTCCCTTGTCCGTTAGTTCTTCTCCCCTGGGGTGAGCTTAGGCAATAACGGAGGCCCAGTCAATGACCATGTAGGCTTATCGACTTCTTTCAAGGTCTTCCCCCCGGCCTGCAGGAGCCCCTCTCATTCGCGTCCAGGCCACACCAGCAGCGGCCCCCGAAGGAGCGGCGTTCGTGGCACTAAAGTTGCTAGCTCCCTCGTCTATGACGTGGATGAAGATCCGGAGAATCGTGTGGGTTGCACAAACGGCGACGCTGGGCCTCCTCCTGGCTGCGTGTGCCTCGCCGCGGCCTGCACCTCCGACCGTGGCTCCGGCACCTCATCCTGTATTCGTCGGCCACGAGGAGACGGGCGAGGCGTCGTGGTACGGCCATCCGTACCACGGACGACGCACCGCTAGCGGGGAGATCTTTGACATGCACCAGATGACCGCCGCCCACCGGACCCTACCCTTCGGCACGTGGGTGCTCGTAGAGAACCCGGCCAACGGGCGAAGCGTGAAGGTGCGGATCAATGACCGCGGCCCCTTTAGAAGCCGCCGCATCCTGGACGTCTCGTATGCCGCTGCCCGGGCTCTCGGCGCACTCGGGCCCGGCGTGATTCCAGTCCGCCTGCGCGTCATCGCCTCACCCGAAGCCACCCCAGTGAGACGGCCAACTGGACCTCGCTAAGAGAGCCTCACAGAGTTCTGGGAGAGAATGTACCCATCACAGGGGCAAGTAACGTCTTGAAATTACAGGTTGATCGGACGCTGGACGAAAGCGGCATCTCGCTGGCACGATTTCTGCTTGCCTTTTTGGGGCCGCTGAGCCATTCCACCCGGCGAGGAGAGGGGAGCCCTTGAGATTATGAGGCGAGCACTGGGCAAGCGCTATACGCGTCCCGCCCGGCAAAGACAGAACCCTCGGCGCCTTCGCATTGCCGGCATGACGGAGGGCATCATGACCCTCCAGATGGCAGAGGTGCTGGATGTAACCCTGAGGGAAGCACTCGTAGAGCACCAGGGTATGCTTGAGACGCAGAGTCCGTGCTTTCTCCAGCTGGAGACAAAGGGGGAGCTGTCAACCATTCGGTGTCGAGTGGCGAACAGTCGGGTGATCAGCAGTGGACGAGACGAGGACCCGCACTTCGAGAGCATAATGGAATTCCTCGCTGTCAATCCACCCGCTGAGCAAGCACTCAAGGTCCTCATCCAAGCCCTCGGGGCACGCGGGGGCCGCGAGGCCGGAGGACCCTGAGGTAGATCATACCACCGCCGTGTCTCCCTAGGGCAAGAGCGTCTCGAGATCTAAGATCGGGACCACGACGCCATCCCCGAGGATGGTCATCCCGCCGAGTCCCTTCAAGCCCCTCAGCGGAGACCGGAACGATTTTACCACCACCTCGCGATACTCCAGGATCTTGTCCACCATCAGCCCGACATCCTTCCCTTTGGAGTCCACCAGGACGACGAAAGGGCTCGCGGCGGATTCGGGAAGGTCCAGGAGGCGCCGCAGACGGAACACGGGGATCTCGTCCTCCCCGCGGAACAAGATTTCTCGCCCGTCCGTCGGCCTGATCCTTCCGGGAGGACAGTCCAGGGTCGCCCGCACCTGGGTGACGGGAATGGCGTAGGTCTCATCACCCACCTCGAGCAAGAGGACCGGGAGGCGGAGCAGCGTCAAGGGAAGCTTCAGGGTGACGGTGGTCCCCTGCCCAAGCACGGACTCTATCAACACGCTTCCCTGGAGCGACTGGACCATGGATTGCACCACATCCAACCCGACGCCTCGCCCGGAGATCTCTGAGACCTCCGCTCTGGTGGTGAAGCCCGGCAGGGTGAGCAGCCGAAAGAGGTCGGGCTCCGACAACGTCTGCGCCTTGTCCTCCGAGAGGAGTCCCAGAGTCACAGCGGCCTGACGGATCGTGCCAGGGTCGATCCCCCGGCCATCATCAGCCACCTGGATGATGACCCCATCCTTTCGCCTCGAGGCTTCGAGATGCACCTTCCCCTCGGCCGGCTTTCCGGCGCGGACGCGCTCCTCCGGCCGTTCTATCCCGTGATCCACCGCGTTTCGGAGCAGGTGCATCAGCGGGTCGGCCAGGCTTTCTAACAGCGCCCGATCCATCTCCACATCCCTGCCTTGGATCTCAAAGACCAGTTCCTTACCTCCCTGCCTGGCCATATCGCGGGCCATCCGAGGGAACCGATCAGCGACCGTCTGCAGCGGAACCATCCTGAGCTGCATGGCCTGATGGCCCACGGCCTGAATAAGCGCCTGGAATTTGAAGACCCGTTCTTCGTTCCCCAGATCTTCCTGGGCGATGAGGAGCTCGCTCGTGAGGTCAATCAGATCATCCAAGAGTTCTGGAGCCACCCGCAACATTCCCTCGCGCCGGGTCGCCCCCCCCTGCACGGGAGGCGGAGGGGACGACGGTGACGACCCGCCCCCCTCTCCGCTCTTCCCCGCCGATTCCCCGGGGCCCTGACTGGCGCTTGCTTGCTCGACCGATTTGCGGAGGAGGTCCACCCCTTGGAGCACGAGGTCGATGGCCTGGCGGTCGAGCCGCTGAACGCCCCTGCGATAGGGATCGAGGAAGCTTTCAAGGGAATGGGCGATCTTGGACAGCTCCTCAAAGCCCATCGTACTCGCCATCCCCTTGACGGAATGCGCAGACCGAAAGAGAGCGTCGATCGCCTGCGCGTCTTCAGGATGCCGCTCCAACCGGAGCAAAAATTCATCCATCCGCTGCAAATGCTCTCGGGAGTCGTTCAGGAAGATTGGCAGGTACTTGCTGAGATCCACCGGCGAGACCCCGTTATCGAGGGGACGAGGCGGACAGGACTGCCATCGCCAGACGATCGAGGAGGGTCTTCGGATCGAGGACCATCACGGGGAGGCCTTCCAGGTCGATGATCCCGTGGCAGAGGCCCCTGGCTGAGGAGAGGGGCTCCAGGGCCTCGTCGGGGATCGCGCGAACCTCCCGGACCTGTTCAGCCATAACCCCCACGTCGAAATCCTCCTTTTCCGGGGCGAGCACTACGGTATAGGGAGCGAGACCAGACTTTCCCGGCAGTCCCAGGGCTTCTCCCAGATCGTAGAGGGTCAGAACCTTTCCGCGCCAGTTCGTTACACCCCCGACCTCCCGAGGGGCATGGGGGATTCGCGTGATCCGGCCCACCGGGCTGACAGCTCGCACCTGCGCTGATGGAAGGGCAAACGGTTCCCCCCGCACCTGGAGGAGAACGAAGAGGCGTCCTTCTGAAGCGGCGAGGCTCTCTACCCGCTCATGCATTGACCTTGAACCGAGAGACTCTTTCGCGCAGCTTGTCCGCGATGTTGCTGAGCTCCTGAGCGCCAAAGGCCATCTGCTCTACCGAGGCGATCTGCAGCTGGGTCGCCGCCGAGGCCTCCTGGGTAGAGCGGGCATGCTCTCGAGCGACCTCGGCAATCTCATCGATCGTCTTCACTAACGCCCTGGCTCCCAGGGTCTGTTGGTCGGTGAGAGGAGAGATCTCCTGCACGCGCTTGACCTGTTGGACCACCGTACGCACGATCTCGTGCAACGACTTCTCGGTGAACTGGAGGACCTGCCGCCCCGACTCGATCCCCTTCCCCGCCATCTCCATCGAGGTCAGGACCTGGGCGCTCTCCTCGCGAATCTCCTGCGCCAGCTTGGCGATCTGCTCTGCCGAGGACCCCGCATCGCCAGCCAACTTCCGGACCTCATCCGCGACCACCGCAAAGCCCCGTCCGTGTTCGCCGGCCCGGGCTGCCTCGATGGTGGCGTTGAGGGCCAGGAGATGAGTCTGGTGGGCGATCCGGGTGATGAGATCGACGATGCTTCCAATCTGTTGCGTTTTCGCCCCGAAGCCTTTGACCCCCGCGGCCAGTCGCTCCAAGAGGCTGAAGACCTCTCCCATCTTCCTCACAGCCTCCTGAGCGGATTTCCCTCCCGACTCGGCCGTGTCCCCGGCCTCGGCCACCGCCTGAGCCGCAGAGCGCGACCGGGCGGCAATCTCGTTGGCGGAGTGGGCCAGATCATGCACCACCCGGGATCCATCGCCGACCAGCACCACCTGCCTCTCCGCCCCCTTGGCAATCTGGTGCACCCGCGTGGCGAGCTCCTCGGTGACCTGGTTCGTGGCCGCGGCTGTGTCACTCAGGGCCATCGTCGACTGGCTGACCTTGTCCGTCATCCCTTTCGTCTCGCGGACCACCTCCTGGAGACTGACGATCATGCGATTAAAGGCGTCGGCCAGCTGGCCCAGCTCGTCCCGGGAGTCCACGGCGACCGTCTTGGTCAGGTCCCCCTGGCTGATGACCCGCGTGGCCCCCACCAGCTCCTCCATCCTGTGCGCGATCATCCGGCTGAGAATCCTGGAGGCCACCCCGCCCACTAACAGGCTGGTAAAGATGGTCAGGTAATCCTGAGTGGCCATGAGGGTGATGGCCAAGATCACGGCCAGAAAGCCCAGGAGAATTTTATTCCCGATGCGCATGACCTTTGCCTCCTCCGGCCTGGTCTTTACAACGCCCCCACGAACTGATATCATAGCTGACACTGGATTGCAACCCCGATGGATTCATCGGTTTTAGTCTGCAAATTATGTACCAGCAGCCTGGCCCCATGCCGACCCAAGGCTCAAGGGGTCATCGGGTAGTGAGCAGATCGGATCTTTGGACGAAACAACGCTATCCTATCTGATCGGGTTACTCCTCCTCTTCTCCCTGTCTGCCTTTTTCTCGGCCTCGGAGACCGCCCTCTTCTCGCTCAGCCGTTTGCGGCTGCAGCGTCTGGCCCAGACGGAACCTCGGCGGGGAGGTCGGGCCCTGAAGCTCCTCGAACGTCCGACCCGGACCATCGTCACCATTCTCATCGGTAACAACCTGGTCAACATCACCGCCTCTGTCACCGCGACGGCGCTCGTCCTTCACGTCTGGGGCGCGCAAAAGGCGTGGCTTGCACCTCTGCTCATGCTCCCCCTGATCCTTGTCTTCGGGGAACTCATCCCGAAGATGCTGGCGGTTACTCATGCGGAACGGGTCTTGTATCTCATCTCGCGGCCCCTTGAACTCTTTTCGCTCCTCATCACCCCGCTCCAGGCGGTCCTCAAGAGGGTGGTCGACATCTGCCTGAGGGTCCTCGGGGTTTCGGCCGCACTGAGTCCGTCAGGAGTCTCGGAAGAAGACTTCAAGGTGATCCTGGATGTCGGACGCCAGGAAGGGGTCGTGGAGTCCACCGAGCACAAGATGATCGAGCGCGTGCTGGCATTCGCCGAGGTGCCGGTCCGCCAGGTGATGACTCTCCGCAGCGACATGTTCTGCCTCGACATAAGCCTCTCCTTTGGTGAGGCGGTCGCTGCCGTCACAAAGGCCGCCTTCTCCCGGATCCCGATCTATCAAGATACCATCGACCGGATTGTGGGCATATTGAATGCCAAAGATCTTCTCCGGTTCAAGGTAGGGGGATCACCCCCGCCCACCTTGAGTTCCCTGCTCCACCCCCCCTTCTTCATCCCGGAGACCACCCCCGTCGACACGCTCCTCAAAGAGTTCCAACGGCGTGGCCGGCATCTGGCGATTGTGGTCAACGAATACGGCGCCACCGCCGGGCTCGTGACCCTGGAGGATCTCCTGGAAGAGCTTGTCGGGGAGATCGCCGACGAGTTTGACCAGCCCCCGCAACAGGAGCACACGGGATGATCCCCTTCCTTTTCATCCTCATCGGGTGCCTCGTCCTCCTGGAGGCCTTCTTCTCTGGCTCGGAGATGGCCCTGATCTCGTGCGATCGAACCAAGATTCGCCACCTGGCGGGGGAGGGCGTGAAGGGGGCCCGGGTGGCGGAGCGGCTGCTCCAGCGACCCGACCGACTCCTGGCCACGACCTTGGTCGGGACCAACCTGTGTGTCGTAATCAGTGCGACGGCCGCCACCCTGCTCTGTCTCTTTCTCCTTGGGGAGGGCCGCCAGTACTACGCGACGCTACTCCTCACCCCCCTCGTCCTCCTCTTCGGTGAGATGGTCCCTAGGGCCTACTTCCGGCAGCATGCCGATCGCCTGGCGCCCCTCTTAGCGACGCCGCTTTACTTCTGCCTGCACCTCTTCGCCCCGCTTACCGCTGTTGTCCACCGCGCCTCGGCGTCGCTCCTGACCCCCTTCAAGATTGCCCCGTCCGAGCGCGACCCCTACATCACCCGCGAGGAGCTGAAATTCCTGGTCCAGGAAGACAGACATCAGGCCGACCTCGATACGGGTGAGCGGCGGATGATCCACAAGATCATTGACTTTGGCGAGACCACTGTTCAGGAGGTCATGATCCCTCTCATTGAGGTGGTGGCAGTCCCCGCTTCCGCGACGGTAGCCGAGGCCGTGGCGGTGGTGAGTGAGCACCAGTTCTCTCGCATCCCCGTGTTCGAGGAGCGCATCGACCAGATCGTCGGCATCGTCCACGCCTTCGACCTCCTCTCGGCCGGCCCCGAAACACCTCTCGCGCCGCTCATCCGCCCGGCGGTCTATGTTCCGGAGACCAAACTCGTCGCCGATCTGTTCCAAGAGATGCGGCGGGGACGGTTCCACATGGCTGTCGTAGTGGATGAGTACGGAGGGGTGGTGGGGATCGTGACGATCGAGGATCTCCTGGAGGAGATCGTGGGCGAGATCGAGGATGAATACGACGAGGAGCCGCTTCCCCTGAAACGCCTTCCCGACGGCTCCTACCTCGTCGATGCGCGACTCGAAGTGGAGCGGCTCAGCGACGAACTCGGGATCCAGCTCCCCGAAGGGGAATACGAAACCCTGGGCGGGTTCCTCCTCCACCTCTTTCAGAAGATCCCCGACACCGGGGAGGAGGTCCAGTATGGGGGGATGCGCTTCGTCGTCGCGGCGTCGGATAAGCGAAGCATTGTCAAGGTGAGGATCCGACTGATGGATCGCCAGGGGGAGGATGGAAGACAGGCCTAACGAAAATGTTCAAACCCCTTTCCAAGCGGCTGCTCCTTTCCCCGAGGGCCGACGAGGGTGAGCCCCTCGTCGGCGGCACGCATCTCGCCGACGGCATGGGGCCGGGCGAAGCCTTTGCGGACCAGGGCCTCCTCGACCGTCGTGGAAGAGGCGCCGCTTGTGAAGAGGAGTTCAAAGTCCTCACCCCCGCCCAGCGCCAGCCTCACGGGATCCAGCCCAACAAGCTCTGCCACCTGCCGCGTGGACCGATCCACGGGAATTCGGTCAGCAAGGATCCGAGCCCCCACCCCACTCTCCTCCACTAGCCGCGTCAGATCCGAGGCGAGCCCATC
>Ga0209520_10001193_pt1 | contig 14685 bp, 8 predicted proteins | sample Rifsed16ft1_FD_184009 | JGI IMG/M metagenome (GOLD analysis project Ga0209520, IMG submission 184009) | Soil microbial communities from Rifle, Colorado, USA - sediment 16ft 1 (version 2) | ecosystem: Environmental > Terrestrial > Deep subsurface > Rock core/Sediment | place: Rifle, Colorado...
CCACGTGCTTGAATGCGACCCTTGTTTTTTTCCATTCGCAAACCGCTTCAAGATTTTGATTTATTTTGAATGATTCCATAGTTGTTTATTCAATTCAGAACAACATCAAGAATGAGAAACTATTGATATTTAATTGTCAATGTACAGTGCAGTCCGGTATTGACCGCACAACAAAGAGCAAGACCAGAACAAGGTATAATGAGATTGGCTGATATAATTTTATCTATTGGCTGTCTTGTATTAAATACAAGCTATCGCCTGTTAGTTCCTATCTCATCCCATTGTCCCAGTACTTGTTCTTTATTGTGGTGTCAATGTGCTATCTCTTACTATCTCTATCTTATTCCTTATTAATTCACTTGTCAATAGCATAACTGTGGATAACTCCATATATACATACAATAACATATATTCTATTACTGTCAAGTGAGCCGATGTTCTTCTTCGTTGACTCAGTTATTGAATATAAATTAATCATAGACAAGGTTTAGATTGTGTGTTGTGTAGTAGACCAAGACCGGTTCTTGTTTAACTATTGACCATAGGATAAGGATGTGTTATGGCAATGATTGGGAGAGGGAGGGGGTAGGGAGTACTCTTTCTCTTCCTATCCCACACTCCCAACTCCTTGTCAAGTCCCGCTCTAAACCCATTCCATTCTTTCTTAATTCCCTGATTTGGGTAGTGGGTATATTACAGTTTCATTTTATTTCTATGGGTAGGACACCCTAACATAATTTACCCTCCTGGTGCCAAACCCTCCCCTTTCTGTATTAGCTCTATACGGGTTATAAAGTTATAGCTCTCCCTTTTTTTTAGGGGTAAGTTTGTTGGAGTATTCTCCAGAATAAGAATGATATTGTCCAAGATTCAGAACTATTAGCTCTATACGGGTATATAAAGGCGGACTATTTAGAGGCATCCGCACCCCAGCTCTATTATTCGTGGCTGTCCCTACTTCCATCTGGTTCTTACTGGGACGAGTATAAGTAGGATTTATCCCAGAAGTGTCTTAAACTGAACTTTTGTGAAGTTAGTTTCTAACCATATACCCAGGTCACTATGCCCATATATGGTCTCTCTCTTTAATTTACCAGGAGAGGGAGAACTGGCTTGGACTAATCCGCAGCTTTCGTGTGTGCGCACTAGCTACGCGGGTTCCCATCATTCTTGTCTTTAAGGTTGATTCCTTATTTTAAGCAAATTAGCAGAGTATGGTTACTTATCGGCTAATTGCTTCTTCCTCCATTGGAAGAAGGAGACTGGGTGCTTGTAGTGTCTTGATAGACGCCCAGTCTTCCGCCTCCAACGATTACAAGCTCTTTCGACTTCGTTGACGTATTCAGCTAAAAGTGGATTCCTAGCTCTGATTCGTTCACTGTTTCTCATAGAAGGTAAAACGCAAAAAACCCCAAGTCAAAGACTTGAGGTAATCTGCTCAAAACCAATATGAAATAAAAACGCAAATTGTTGTGTTCTTATTTCAGACTGCATATTGGTTTTTTTATTTTATTCATTAACCTCATAATACTCTTTTAAAAAACAATGTCAATAGTCTAACTGTGGATAACTTTTTATGGTTGTTTGTTGTGGGGTTTTATGTTATTATCGGAATATGGAAGAAGAAGTGTTTAAGAAACCAAAAAGAAGACAGAGCCAAGATAATCTACGAGCGCAACAAGATGCGAAGGATAGAGGTGTTGACCCCGTGGGTTCTCAAATTTATGGGGAGAAGTTCGTTCGGTTTCACAGGATTGGAGAAATTAAAGATATTCTTCCGGCGTTCAAAGATTTTTATTATCAGGCGAAAATAAAAGACCCGAACGCGACACTGCGTAATATCTCGCAAGGATTCAATCGTGAAGTATGCGAGCCGATGGGAAGATTGTTTCATCCGTCGATAAGTCAGGTGAGAACTTGGCGCAAGAAATGGGATTTGGATTTGATACAGCAGATGACGGATAAGGATATTAAGATTATTGAGCGGAAAAACGTGCATCAGATTATCAAGACACGCGACGATAATAGAAAGCTGGTTCTGGGAGCGGCGGATGACGAGCAGCTTGAAGCGGGGGTGAGGACTCTGGGAGGGGAACTTTTAAATGACGCGATGCAGATGTTGAGAGATGACCAGGAACTCGAAGAGATTTATACTGATGAAACTCTTATCAAACGGAGGAACTATATCGTGAATGTGTTTTCTCACGCGACCAGACTTGTTCATGGCAAGGCGGCGTTGATGCTCAAGGCATCGGCTGAGAAGAGAGATACGGCCGGATTTTTAATGAGTCTGTTGTCGCAGGCCACAGCTGGGAAATTATCCGATGAACAGATTGCTCTGCTTGAGACGGCTTATGATAATAAGAAGGGTGAGGTAGAAATACTCGTCAATAATGAACAACAATAATAGATATTCTTTTGATACTATTGCAAAGAATTTTCTCATTTCTACAATGCGGAATGAGGATAAAGCGCGATTTCTTGAATTACTTAAAACAGAACGGCGCGGGCGAGCTGACATTATCTATTTCTCCGAGGAGATGCTGGGAGTTCCATTGAATGATTATCAGAAGAAATGGCTGACTCGAACGACTACTCCCCGCTCAAAGTGGATTGAAAAGTTCGGAGATGCCATTGAAGATATTGGCGGATTTATTTTTGGTTCGAATATCTCAAGTATTGGCAACCAATCAGGGAAAACCGTCGGCATCGCTATTAAACATATTTGGTTCAACAAATTTAAAATCGGGATGGAGTTGGATGAGAGACTCATTAATTCCGCGTATTACGCCACTTTAAATATCTCGCCACATTCCCGCCAAACCAAAGCATGTTATCAACACGTGAAAGATATTTTAAATGGGCAGTTCATTATCGACGAAGATGGCAAGAAAAGATTGAATGATTTAAGTCCTTTAATGAAAGAATTTGTCGTCGGTGATAATGTGAATCTCGGTGAGATTAGATTTGCCAACAAGAGCATGATGTACTCGGTGCCCACAGGCCAAGACCAAGCGTCATCTTTGGCGGGCGCGCAGTTCGGATATATTTCTTATGATGAATGTAGTCAAAGTTTACATTTAAAAGAAGAACTAGGCGCCAAGATTCTTTCTCGTCTTATTAAATACGGATGTTGTCTCGATTTAATCGCTACTCCGGAAGTGGATAGTCCCAGTCATCAGTACTATCTTCATATTGTGAAGATGGGGATGAAAGGAATCCAGGGCTGGTGGTCTCTTACGGGGATGGGTATGGACGATAATAAATTCATTCCCAAAGACCAGCGTGAGAGGGCTAAGGCGACGCTTTTAGCTACCGATAAGAAACGATATAGACAGGTGGTGAAGGGTGAGTTTATCACATCAGGCAAGCGATTTTTTGATGCCTCGGAAATTGAGAATTTATGGAAGTTGCCGAGTAAAAAAGATTGCCAAAGAAGCGGGAAATATCTTCTTGTAGCGGATTGGGGATTTTCCGACAGCGGAGATGAATCGGTGTTTATGGTACTTGACTATACAAGTTTCCAATTTAATGGTAAAATAAATATAGTGAATCACGAATCAATTAGAGGCGGTTCACCCCAGATGCAGTTTTCGCTCCTTCGCACTCTTTATGACCAATATACTTGGCACGATGAAGATGGGGTAGGAACGCATCCGCCGGTATTTTTGACTGACGCGCAAGGTTTGGGTGGGGTGGTGATTAAAAAACTGTTGGCTCTTTTAAATCCTAAATCGTTTGAGATTGAGAAAGATGAAGCGCTGTTCATAACAAAAAGCGCGATGGCGAAAGGAAGAGATTATTTTGAATCCGATATAGATGGCGCCATAATAGAGAAGAATCTGGATTACGGAGTGATTCAATCTTATTATATTGATGAGTTGAATGAACAGTTAGGCAGTTACCATATAGAAGATAAAAAATTAACCACTGATTTCACGATGACTTTAATGATGGGGGTTTCTTATATTATGAAAAAGTTTGCTGTCATATCATCAAAGAAAATAAATCTGAACCCATTAAGCGGATATGAAGCCAGTATCACAAGATTCAATTCAGGTCGCAGTCAGAATTATAATTTAATAAGATAAAAAATGGGACTTTTAGCACTATTAAAAGGTGAGATGTCGGTAGGGGAAAAAAATCCTCGCGCTGTCGAATTAGCGAAAGAAATTACGGCGCTTGAAGGAACTATTCGTCTTGATTGGACGAGGCGCGTATATGGCGATGGTGTTTATTCTGGTTATCAGACGCTTCGTGATTTTTATAAAGGAAAGCAGTGGAGTTTCCGCAAAGAAGGTGGTGGCACGATGCGCACCTATAATTATTGTTTCACCATCGTAGAAAATATGACAGCGTTTCTTACGAACGAACCGCCTCAAATTTCTTGTCCTCCGAGAAATGTTACCGACCCAGTGGAACGCGGTCTCGCGGAAGGTCGCACGAAACTTTTGGATGCCATTCACGAGGACAACGCGCTATCGCTTGTCTTCCAGCGCGCCGTGCGCACAGGTTCGATTACAGGGGATGCTTTTATATTCGGCGCTATTCCGACTTTTAAGACGGATGATGATGGCGTGAAAACTTTTGACCGCATCCGTTATTGGAATATTGAGAAGCCGGAGCATATTCAGGTTCTTTGGAAGGATGAGAATTTTAATGAGATGGACGGTTTTATTAAGAAATATCGTATTTCCGTAGAATCAGCCAAGCGTCTTTTCAAAATAGAACTCAAAGATAAAAAGTTCGTCATCCAAGCTGATTATGACGCGGAGAATCCAAGCGACACTCAAAAGACAGAAGTACCAATGGTTACAATCAAAGAATTATGGATGGAGAATGAATATTTGTTAATGTTCAATAATGATAATAAGCCAGTCCACTACGTGAAACACGATTTTGGATTTGTGCCGTTGCAATATATTCCTAATATCCATCTTCCTGGCGAGCCGAAAGGCACATCGGATATTGAACACGAACTCGACCCTCAACAAGAATACAATGAGCGAGCATCTGATTTGGCTGATATTATTAAAGAGATTGCCAGACCCGCTTATTGGGGCAAGAACCTTGACAATCTTTCAGAAGTAAGGTCTGGTCAAATTGTTATCTACCAAGTTGGCGACGACGGCGACATTCAAGCGATGCCGAAATCCGGTCAGACATTTCCGTTGGAGAGTTATTTGGAAGACCGCAAGAATGATATTATCGCGTTGTCTGGTATGAATCAGGTGCTTTATCCAGGCAGTCAAGTCTTACAAGCTACTGGGCGCGCTCTTTCTGTTGTGATGCAGGGCGTGAATAATAAAGTTTCTCTCCGCAAAGAGTGGTGGGTTCGCGCATTCAAGGAACTCAATAAATCCATTCTCTTCCACGCCGAGAATCATATTCCCAATGCAAAACTTTTGATTGACGGATTTTATAAAACAGACGTGTTCGTCAGTTCGGTTCTCTTGAGAAGCGTGGTTGATGAAATCTCCAAGTTCCAGGCGAAGGTGCAGTCGCTCACCACAACCCAGCACAATGTCGGTATTTCAAATCCTTCCGAGGAGCAGAAATTAATGAAAGAAGAATTGCAGGATGAAATTCTCGCAACCGAGATTGCAAAACAACCAGGATTGCTCCATCAGATTCTTGCCGACCGCGTTGCGCAGATGAATCAAGCGACAGGCGGAGGAATGACTGGGGCGGGGATGGGTGGAATTAATGGGCAACCGCCACCGATGCAGACTGAAGAATCAGCAATGGAAGGGGGAATACCCCCAGCAAGAGGAGTTGCTTCACCTGTAACAGCTAAAGGAGCAATCGCCGGTGCTGCCGCGAGAAGAGGCGGAGTAGCGGTGGCGCCTAAGAAATAAATATGGCTATAAACATCCAACAAAAATTCAGTGTTGACCTAAACAGTGTGGTAGAAAATTCCATTACTAGCGTTAAAGCTGTCCGCAAAAGCGAACAAACACGCAAAGAAGCGGAGTTTCAGCGAGCGATTGCCAACGGTCTTTCATACGAAGAACAACTTATTATGAGAGAGAAGCAACTTGAAGAAGAAAAGAAATCATCTCTTTCTGATGAGAGTTATATCAGTGATTTGGAGAAATCTGTTGCTGATACAAAAAAACTCAATCGTTTTAATAAATATCGCAGACGATATGCGGAAACATTCGGGAACTTAAATTCAGGCAAAATTAACGAAGAGCAGTATCTTTCTATTTTGAAAAATCAATTAATCGGTATTGATGACCCAGATTTGCGTTTGGAAATCCAGAACGATATTGCCTCCGCGGAAACACAAGTGAAGACTTATAAAAAGACGATTCTTGATAATCAAGTAAGGAAAGCCAAATATGATGGGACGAAAGATGTTCTAACTGAAACCGTTGCTAGAGTTAATATGGCACGCACTCAAGCTCTGATAGATAACAATGAAGATGAGGTGACGGCACACGACGAAACTCTTTCCGCGCTTAATTCACAATTATCAAGCGTTCGTGTTCAAGACGCAGTGACTGATTTTGAAGTGAAAAGTTCAACGCGCGGAACCAGTCCTATTGAACGGCTTGATTTTATGAACTCCGAGATTTTAAAAGCCGACCCGAATGTGCCGGTAAGAATCAATGACAAAACATATAATTCCGCCCAACAATTCTGGTCTCTTGAACGGGATAATTATTTATCTGATAGATTCTTTAAAGATTTAGATGAGGATGTGAAGAATAATATAAATACAAATACTGCCAGATTCGGTTACCCGACGCAAGGAGTTCTTGACCAGACTTTTAAAACATTCGGCGATTTGCGCGCTAGACCGGAAATGACTCCATTCTTAAATCGTCTTGATATTACTCAATCATCTTCTATGAGCGATGCTGTTATCAAATTCACGGATAAGGTTATAGACGCGGCTGAAACAAGTCTTGAATTTGATTTTGCAGACACGCAGATTAAATCGCTTGGTCAGAAATATGGAATTGATACGTCAACAAAACGTTCAGAGCTTTTCCAAAGAGTTAGAGGACTTGAACAGGGACAACTTATTCCTGCTGGGTCAACCGAGCGACTTGCCGCTAAATTACAGGTTGATATACCAGAGATAAAAGAAGAAATTGTTGCTCCGAAAGCACCGGCAACTCCTACCGTGCCAGAAAAACCTGTCGTTACGGCAATACCACCAACAACACCGGCGATTCCAGAAGTTCCAAAAGAAAAACCGCCAGCAACTCCTAGTCCAATGGTGGAAGCCCCGCAATTTACTCCAGCAGGAGGAATAGGCGCGAAATCAGATGATGGTAAATTCACATTTACAAACGAAGGGTGGAAACCGACAGCCCCGATTCCGACTGAGACTCCGACAGCCACCCCAGTACCGATAACCCCCGCGACTCCATCGACTTATGCTGGGGTCAGTGTAGTCGATTATTTGAAGTCACAGAAACAAGATGCTTCTTTTGAAAGCAGAAAGAAATTGGCGGCAGAAAAAGGAATTACCGATTATGCCGGTACAGCAAAACAAAATGAGGAATTACTTAAACTATTAAGGGGATAAAAATATGGGAACTTTCCAAGCAAAAGCATTTCAAGTAGTCGGTTCAAACGCATTTACGCGGGCAAAAAAGCTGGCTGATTTATATTTAAAAACCAATGTTGACGGCAAAGGCGACCCGCTTTCCAGGGGATATGAACAAGCTATTGAAGCCCTGCAATCATTTACTCTTGAAGAAGGGAATGTTGGGATTGATGCTCAAAGATTAGTAGCTGATTATGCAAACAAACTCACAAAATTATCTGAGAAAAAAAGCAGAATGAGTAGGAATTTAGGGCAACTCAAATTAGATGAGCGGGAAATTTACTTTGTGAACGCCAATGGCGGGAGGCAAGATATTATTCGCGATGTCCCGCAGATTGTTTCCAATATCGCCGAGAGTTTGACTTCTCATAAACTCGCAGTTGAAAATGCCATTGAAAATGCGATTGAAAATAATGAATCGACGAGCGATTTGCAGAATTATCTTATGGAACTTGACGGCAGGTATCGCCAGATGACTGAACTTTATAACGATTCCGTGAATGGTGAATTAAATCAAGGAGAATTACGGAATGATTATGGGGTGTTTGTTGATGCTGACCAGGGTGATGGAAGCGTGAATAGTGTCGGCATTGTGCCGATTGGGAATTTGCCTCCAGGAATCTTAAAGAGTGATTTTAAACGCGTTGATTCAAGTTCTAATTATGGAGGAGTATTTTTGCCGACATATTCTAAATTCACAACCGATGGTCTTGGCACGCATAAAGCTCGTATCGGTTCTAAAGTATGGAGTGGGACTGGAGACCTTGAATTATCTTACGATAAGAGAAATAGCGTTGAAAAAGAATTTAAGAATAAACCTGGCGACTTCAACTTAGGAGGAACATCATTAATGCAGAATCCTCTTCGACCAGGGACTTTCTCTAAAAGTTATGTCGGTGTTGATGAGAATGGAAATCCAGCAGAGAAATTGTTTTATGTCGGACAAGATAATAAATTATATAATGTCGAAGATAAAAGTGTGTTTGGGAATGATAGTCTCATTGCTAAAGATATTAAAAATGCCACTATCATTGACCCTTCTTTTGCTAAGAGTTTGTTGCAGAGTGAAAATATAGAGCCATTAAGAATGACTCCTATGACTAAGTCGGTAGATATTACTCAATCAACTCCAGCACCGCAAGAAGAACCATCATTTTTCGGGAAAATGCGAAAAGCGATAACGCCGAAGCGAGAAACTTTCTTTGAAAGTAAAAATATCCCGACTAAACCGGAAGAACCCACGGTTGGCACCTCAACGCCAGATATTGTTGAACAAGGTAAATCAATATTTAGAAAAGTGGGGGGATTTTTTAATAGATAATTATGGCAAGTCCAGCATTAGAAAAATTGTGGGCTGAACAAGCGGCACAAAGGAAAGCTAGCGGATATACACCATCGGAATATGTACCACCTGATACAGCTCCGCGTATTTTAGGCGTGCGGATAACAGAAGATGAAGATAAGTCTTTCGGACAAAAAATGCTCCAAGATGGGGCATTACTTTCATATGGCGCTTTGACTGGAGTAGCTAAGTTAGGAACTGCGGCAGTCAGTCTTCCTCTTACTCCTTTTTCTGAAAAAGCCAGAGAAACTGTTACTGAAACAGGGAAGATGTTTTATGAAGGATTTAAACAGACTGCTATCGATATTGGTGGAGCCACTGGATTATTGGGTGCCGAACAACAAAGAGAAAGTCTTGATTATTATAAAGCTCATCCAATGATGGCAATGCTTGATATATGGGGAGTAGCATCGCTTGGCACGGGAACCGTTCTTAAAAGCGCCCTTACTGGCACCGCACGAGGTGCGATGGCATCTACTATTAGGGCTGGTATGAAAATGGGGATAAAAGAAGAAGTGATGAGAAGTGCATTTCAAGTTTCTCGTTCATTTTTGAGTCCAGCGAGAATAATAGGCAAGACTGAAAAAGTTGCATATCCTCTGGAACGCGCTTTATATAAGGCGGTAAGAACAGGGAATGTTGATGAAGTAGCTAGTGCGATAACAACAAAATTAATTAAAGAAGGCGTCGACCCGAAAAAAGCATCAGAACTCGCACAAGTCGCAGCAAAAGAAACCGCGGATAATATCGCACGGCAGTCAACCAGGTTAAAAACTCTTGATGCTTTCACTCATCCGGCAAGTGCGGCTTTTAGAGGTGGAAGCGCAATTGCCACAAAAATAAGTGGGGTGGTTCTTGGAAATCCCAGCGAGTCGGCAGTGGCGGGAGCGTTTGGGAAGGCGGTTATTGATACAAATAAAAAATCAGCTCTAATGATGGAGCGATGGCTTGAAGCGGTGACTGGCGAAAGAGGTTGGGAAAATACTATGGAAAATAGAACTCGTATTTTCCAAGAAATAAAAGCTAAACCAGATTTTGTCGGACTTTCTCCAGACGAATTTTTCGCTCATTTTGATAATTATGTGAAAGCTGATATTAGCGTAGCTCGTCTTCGTCAAATGACAAATAATCCTAGCTATATTCCTGTTAAAACGATTTCTAAAGATACCGCGGAATCAATGGCGCAGACTTTGGAAAGCAATTTTGATGATATAACAAGCGAAGCGATGGGAGCGGCAAGAGTGGGAGTCGAAAATGTGGTGGATAAAGGATTTGAAGCCATCTCGGAATTTATGAGAAAGAATTTTCGCAGAGATTTTGAAAACTTTGAAGTTCTATTGCGTCGCGCATTTGGAGAAAAAGGGAATAAAGAATCATTGATTGCCACCATAAGGGGATTATCAGAAAATAAACCGCATCTTAATGGACAAGGATGGTCAAAAGAAGTGACGGCGATGATTGAAGATATGAAAGGAACTGGTTATCAAATTGGTCTTGCTCCTACCGGCAAAAAAGTTACCCTTGCGGCGGAAGTGGTCGGAGAATTGCTCCCTACCTCTCCATCAATAAAATATGCCCAGATGTATTCTCCGAACATAGCGGATAATTTTTCGTATGAAAGAGCAGTGAAAAATCTTGATAGCCCTGAACAAGCGCGAATCAAGTCAGTTGCCGATGATATAAATAGTGACAGTGGTCTGACTGGCAAACCGAAGAATGTGATTGGCGATACTAAAGAATATGGAATAGAAAATGCTCTTCTTGAAAATGGCGAAGCCCCTAGCATAGAAGCGACTCGTTATGCTGCCGCTCAAAAGGGCTTAGCTGCAAATCAAAAGACTGTTTTGAATTTTATTGAGGATATTAATGGCAAAGATGGTCTTCATATTATTGAACATAAATTGGATAATGATGCTATAAAGAAGATACTGGATGATAATGGGTTAGAGTTCCGTACTCTTGACAAAGGGAAGCTCATCATATATGATGAAGGTATTAAGTTAGTTGACTCATTAAATAAGGTTAATCAACAAATCAATGGAAAACTTACAACCGTTAGAGGAACAGGAGAGTTTATTGGCGGCGAAACCAGAGCCGCAGGACTCCAATCCTATAAACGAATCATCTCTGAACACGAAGCCAGTAAAGTACTGGCAGATAGTGGGTTACCCAAGACAGCCGAAGAAGGGCGAGGAATAGTCTCTGCTATTCCTGAATCAGCTCTCGAATCGAACAGAAATTATCTAGGCAGAGTATTAGATAATTGGGGTTTGACTTTTAAAGGTGTCGTAGAAGGCACATCGCAATTTATGTTTCGACAAGCGTGGATTCAGCACGCTTTTAAAGATGTTGGTGAAAAATTTGGAAATATCATCACCATAAAGCGTCCTGTCACTGGCATTAAAGGCATACGAACAATTAAGATTCCTGTCGGGAAATTATTTGAGTGGCTCGATGACCATAAGCAAGAATTTTTTAGCCAGCGCGCGATGGGCGCTGGAGTATTACCGCAATTTCGTATTAGGACTGTTTTTGATATAACCATTGACGATTTGGTGAATATGGGTTTTGAACCAGATGTTGCCAAAACAATATCTTCTATTTCAAAAAAGTCTTTGCGTGAAATCCCCGTATCAGTCACTGGTATCGCAGATAAATTGGTGAACATAATGCGCGGAGCCGACGGAGTGTTTAAAGGATTTGGAGAATTTTATGATAAGTGGGCGATAAAGACCCCGACATATATGAGGTATCAAAGTCCTTTGAGTTTTATGTTTCAATCACAGCAATTCATAGAAACAAAAATTATGGGCGCTATGTTGACTAAAGATTTCGCTGCTTTGCCAGGCATTCAAAAACTGGCAGGTTTTGGGGGAAGAATGATACCAGAAAGAGTCGGAGGAATTTTGCAAAGAGCCAAAATATATTTGAGAGAAATTACTGCGGAGCCGTCTTTGAATGATTTAGCTATTGTTAGAGATGAACTTATTACTGATGTCCAAAAAGTAATCAATGACTCATTCGGCACATCTGAATTTCAATCAGTTACTCAAGGCGCAAAGAGAACTGTGGCAGAAACAGGCGCGGAGATTTTAAGCAGGTCGCATAGAGATTCTCTTTGGATGAGAGCTTTCGGAGGTTTTCATATGAATACTGGGGCGAAGATTTCTAAAGGTATCGCAAAGAAGTTTGGTATGACAATCGAAGAGGCTGTTGCTAAAAATGCCGATGGTGCTTACTTGCATCCTCGTTTAGTTCGGGAGATGCAAGACACTGTCAGAAGCGCGCTTACTTATTCTCACGGATTCCAAACTTCACCTTTAGTAAAAACTATGAACATCGTTTGGTTCCCGTTCCGCTTTCAAGCTAAAACTATTCAAACCACAGCTAAATGGTTGAGTGAACTTTCCCCAGTTTCGAGGGCTATTGTTATTAATAATTGGGTGCATTTTTCTAATTGGGCAGGGACAGATGATGGTATTGAGTGGAGGAAATCTCATCAGAATCTTTTGTATTCTATTCTTGCTTACACGACAGCTGCGGAACAGATTGGTGATTCTCTTGATGCTATTAGTAGAGGGCAATTATTCGGTGGCAATACTGGTTTAATTGGAGGCATTCCATTTGGGTTTGTTTATAATTTGGCTACTGAATTAGCTCTGCTCCCAGAAGACCCTGAACAATTTGACCCTGCCACTGGTAAGAGTTTCCAATTCAAAAAGACTCCAAAAGAAATTATCTCTTACGGCTCATTTGTAAAAGCTCTTGAAGAGTTTGTATTTATGATGGCGCCTGGTATGCCTTTATATACTGTGTCCGGCGGTGTAGTCAGAGGAGCAAGTTATCGGCATATGATACAGAAAATTGTTGAAGATACTGCTGGATGGGCGCAAGCAAAATATGAAGGAGTTGACCCTAAATTAGGAAAGACTCTTTTAGAAAGAGAATTTATGAGAGTTAGACCAGGGGAGACTAGATTTTAATTATGGAACTTATTGTTTATATATTTTTGACGCTAGTGTTTATCGGAATAGCTTTAGGAAAGCTCACTTAACTGTGGATAACTTGACATACCTTGTGTGGTATAATGTAAATATGGTATAATAATAATAGTCTGATATTAATAATTAAATAACTAAAATCTTATGAGCGAAAATGCAGCCACCCCTGTGGTACCCAAGACGGAAGCCCCCGTTGTACCAACAGCCACACCTGCGAGCAACGCAGCAGAAATGGTCAATCTGTCGAAAGAGGCACACGACCAGTTAGTACGTGACGCAGCTCGTGCTTCGGAAGCACAATCAAGAGCTGACCGTTACGAGAGCGTATTGAAGAAGAATGGTTTAATCGGCGGAGGTCATTTCAAACCCGCTATGCCAGCTACCCCTCCGACTCCAGAAGAGCGACAGGCGCAGGCAGCGGATGAAGACCGGAAAGCCGAGAAAGGTTTATTAGCACTTGCTCTTGACCCTATTTATCGGGATATTTTCGATAAAGAACCATTATTGCTAGATATGCTCACAAGGAATCCATTAGCGATTCTTCCAGTGCTTGCGCCAGAAGCGCTTGACGCAGATGACGCAGTATCACTGGTAAGGGAAGCGTTGAACAAGCGGAAGCCTGTCGCGCCCCCAGCTAATCCACCAACCCCTGCCCTAGCCACTCCGCCCGTTGGCGCTATCAATGCAAACGATAAGCCAATGAACGAAGAAGTGGAAGCAGCCAGAAAACTCCCCAATACCGAAAGAGCTATTGCGGGAATGATTGGCGCCAAATTACGGGCAAGCGGTGGGAAGAAGTAATTATTAAGTAATTATTTTATCAAGAACTTTTTTAAGGATTGATAAAATACAACAACGTGGCATTAGCATCAAGTACCCCGTTGGCATCTTACGACCAGAGTGCTGGTGAGTTTCTAGATTTATCTAATGAACTTGCGGAGATTATAAGACGGGATAATACCTCGTTCTTATCTCGCGTGGGTATCAGTGGAGAAGCTACCGAAACTACTCACTCTTGGATGGAAGATTCGCTCAACGCAAACACAGCTACTCTTGATGAATCAGGGTTTGATTCATCAGAAACAGATATGACTTTCGTGTCAACTTCCAACATTCGTGTTGGTTCGTTGCTCCGAAACACATCTGAAGCTGGCAAAACAGAAGTAATCCAAGTTACCCTTGTTGATTCTGCGACTGTTTGTACAGTTGTTAGAGGTTATGGCTCAACCAGCGGTGAAGCTCATTCAACTGGCTCCACTTGGGCTATAATCAATCCTAATCAGGAAGGACAAGACCCGCCTTCAGACGCGAGCAAGGTTCGCACAAAAGTGTCGAACTATACTCAAATCTTCCAATACGGCATCAATGTGTCTCATACGATGCGTTCCGTGTTGCAGGCTGGCGTGGCCGATGAGTTCACTTTCCAAGTTTCTCGGAGACTTATGGAAGCGATGAGAGAATTGGATATGGCTCTTGTTCTTGGTGTCAAATCCGCCTCGGCAGGTTCGGATTCAGTATATCGCTCAATGGGTGGTATTATTGAATTTGCCAGCCAAGCTACCGGCAATTTGACCACCACTTCCGAAGCCCTTTCTCTTTCTGTTGTAAATTCAATGGCTAAACAGATTTGGGATGACGGTGGTTATCCGACCTTCATTCTTGTCGGAGGCAAACAAAAGAAAGCAATTTCTACGTTTGACCAATCAGCAAGACGTTCGGTGTACGATAGCACTGTCGCTGGTTATGTGGTTGACCGTATAATCACTGACCTCGGTTTC
>Ga0209520_10001223_pt1 | contig 14527 bp, 10 predicted proteins | sample Rifsed16ft1_FD_184009 | JGI IMG/M metagenome (GOLD analysis project Ga0209520, IMG submission 184009) | Soil microbial communities from Rifle, Colorado, USA - sediment 16ft 1 (version 2) | ecosystem: Environmental > Terrestrial > Deep subsurface > Rock core/Sediment | place: Rifle, Colorado...
CTGGGCTTTTCGCATAAGTAGGGTCGAAGTAATAGCGGGGGAGCGAAACGAAGGCCGCGAGCGCGAGGCTCGCCGCGAAGGTCACACTCCACCACACGCCGCGCGGCAAGGCGCCTTTGAGCGCCAACGCGCCCGCCGCTGCCATCATCAACGCGCCTGGCACGCTGCTGATGAGATATTGTTCCGTGAAGATCGGGCGGTAAAGCGAAATCAACCACGCCATCACCACTGGGCCGAGAGCCAGCGCCAACAGCCAGGGCGCGGAATTTAGGTTCCGGCGCAGAGCAGCCAGGCTCCCGGCGCAGAGCAGGATGGCCAGCGCCACCCCTCCGAACATTTTCAGAATAATGGCGCTGTCTGGCTGCTGACCCACGCTGAAAGTGGTGAGTATACGCCACACCGCTTCGCCAATGCCGACCGGCTGAATCCATTGTTTGGTATGGCGTAGAAGCAGCGGGGCCACGTAGAGAGCTAGGGGCAGATAGGCTAACCCCGTCGCCAGGGCCGTGATCACCGCTGCGCGCCAGCGCATGCGGGTGCGCGGCGCAACGAGGAGCGCCAGCCCGGTACAGGCCAGCGGAAAAATTGCAAAGTAGTGCGCGAACAAGGCGAGCCACCACAATCCACCCGCCGCCAGCCAGTAGGCAAATCGACGGCGCAGCGCGGCCTCCCATGTCTGCCAGATGGCCGCGAGCACCAGGGCGATCAACAGCGCGTACACGCGCGCATCTTGCGCATACCAAACGAGGAAGGGGTTGATCGCGGCGAACAGCGCTGCCAGCACGCCGGCCCTCCGGCCCAGCCACAAACGCCCGAGGCGATAGGTGAGTGAGATCGTGACGACGGCGGCGAGCACCGAAGGCCACCGCACGGCCAACTCGCTGATGCCCGCGAGCCGCATCCAGACGTGCAACATGAATCCATACAGCGGCGGATTGGGAGACGACAGGCGAATACGCTCCAGGATCACATGGAAGGATTGAGAATACAGCCGAACGGAAACACCCTCATCGCCTCGCAGCGCATGATGGTCCAGAGCATACGCGCTCAGCACGTAGCCCAGCGCGACGATGGCCAACACGACCCCGAATTGACTCTGTCGTCGTGTGCGAACGCGCATGTTATCCGTCACGTTTCATAACCAGCAGGGTGATCTTGTCGCGCGACAGGAACCCCAAGGCGTTGGCCACCTTCGTCAGGCGCCGGAAGTAGGGCGTCATGTCGCCTTCGTCAATCACCCGGAAGCCGAACGGCTCGTAGAACGCGCCCATCTCGTGGCGGCAGGTCAGGAAGAGCGTCCTGGGATGCTGAGCGAGCAAGCTTTTGATGATCTGGTGGGCGATGCCGCGCCGCTGGTAGGCGGGGAGGACAGCAATGGAGGCAATCTCCCGGCTCCCGTCCCGGTGCGTTTTGACTTGACCCGTGCCGACGATTTGTCCCGTGACGTCGTCCACCGCGGCGATGAAGTTCTGCCACTTCAGATCCATCGGATTGATGCCCACCTGGCGGATGATGGCGACGATGCGCTTCTGATCGGCTTCGACAGCCGGGCGCAGAGTGATCATGGCGCTTGGCGTCGCCGGGGACCGCGGAGCGCGTCGAGGCCCAGGAGGCCAAGGGCGACGACGAGGGCCAGGATGGAAATCACGCCGCCCCAGGCCAGCGGGACCGAGCCGTACACCAGTTCGATCTCGTGCGCGCCGGAGGGCAGGCCTACGGCCAGCAAGGCCCCATCCGCGCGGAGGAGAGGGGCCGCCCGGCCATCCACGGTAGCGCGCCAGCCGGGAAAGTAGGCCTCGCTGACGACAAGCACTGCCGCCGCGGCCGAAGTAGTTCGCAAGCGTAAATGGCCCGGCGCATCGGAAACGATGGCGAGGTCCTCGTCGCCCTGCGCTGGCGCTGCGTCCACGGACTGAGACAGGAGCACAGTTTTGAATGGGTTGAAGGTCGGGCTGGCGAGTTGCCGGTACACCGCCTCGTCAGTCGGCGCGATGGAAACCTGATGGGCGAGGAAGGCGCGGCGCGGGGTATAGGCCAGCCGGTAAACCCTGGTGATTCCTTCGGCATTCGGCGCTCCTGGCGCGCTGGGCGCGGACGACGCTTCTGCAGCCAGAGGGTTCGTCTCGGCTAGATCCTGTTGCCATGTGACGACGTACTTCACCCCCAACAGTTGCCAGCGAATGGATTCGGGCGCGCGCTCGACAAAACGCGCGTAGGTCGCGATCTGGTAGGGGGTGATGCCCCCTATCTCGCGATAGCGGTAGGCACAGCCGGCGTGGCCCGGCAGTTGGTAGACATCCTGGACGCGGAAGAAGACGTTCCGGTCCTGGGTGATGGGATCGAGCAAGGGATTGTAGGGATAGGTCTCGAACAGGGGCACCACGTTGAGCGGGCGGTTAGCGGCGAAAAGATCGAGGACGACCACGCTCACGCAGAGCGCCGGAATCCAGCGGCGGAGCGATGGGACGCGGACGCGGAAGGCAAGGAGCATGAGCGCTAGGCCAGCGCCGAGGGTCAGCACCCCCACGCGGTCGGGGAGGCGCTTCCAATCGCTCGGATCAAATCCCAGCCGCTTGAGGTACGTGACCAGGCCCAGGATTCCAATTGTCACGACAAAAAAGACGCTCCCCAAGCGGAGCAGGTGGTTCAGCCACTGGCGCGCGGAGCGCGCGAGCGGGCCGAGGAGGTCGTGTGCTCCGAATGCGGCAAGGACGGAGAGCGAGAAACTGACGACCAGCGCCAGGTGCTCCTGCCCCCGGAAGAGACGGAAGCCGGGGATGATCCAATAGGCGACGTCGTAGAGCACGCCTTTGGCACCGAAGGAGAGGATGAGGCTCGCGAGCGCCGAGGCGGCCCAGAAGCGGACCTCGGGGCGCCGCCGGTTGAGGGCGAAAGCCGCCAGGCCGAGCGGCAGTAGGCCGACATACAGGGGATGCCAATGGCTGACGAAGCCGGTGAGGAAAAATTGCAGCACATCTTCAAAGGGGAAACCGTGCGCAGCCTGGTCAAACGCGACCGCGGCGCGGGTGGAGTTGGAGATGAAATGGAGTGAAGGCAAAAGCGAGGCGGCAGTGAGCGCGGCCGTCAGCACGGTGAGCGCCGCCGCAAACGCGGCAAACGCGCCAAACCCCCACCGGGCTTGATGCGCGCGATAGGCGAAGTAGGCGATGGTGAGCAAGGCGACGTACATGAAGGTCTGTGGATGACCGGCGAGGAAGGCCAGCGCGAGCATGCTGGCGGCGAGGACCAGATCGCGCAGGCGGCGCGACGCGGCGAGGCGGCTTGAGAATAACAGCGCCAGCGGCAGCCAGGTATCTGTTTCCAGCGTGGCAGTCTGGAGGGGCGGGGAGCCGGTGAGGTAGCCGCCATAAGTGAAGACGAGCGCGCCGAGGAGCGCGGCGGCCGGACGCAGTTTCAGGGAGGAAAGAAAAAGAAAGAGAAAAAGAGAGAGAAAGAGATAATGGAACGCGGCTTCGGCGACGAGGGCCTCGATGGGGAAATGTCCCCACCCCCCGAGGCGCAGGAAGCCGAAGGTGAGCCAGACCGGCGGGTAAAAGATCTGCGCCTGCGGGTCGGCGTGCAGGGGATAGCCCGAGTTAAGACAATCTGCCCACAGCGGGAAGCGCCCGGCCGCCAGCGCGCGGTAGGCCAGGTCGCGGAAAACGCCAAACTGCATCGTGAAATCGCCAGCGGGGTAAGTGACCCGGTCAGCGAGGGAGGGCGCGGCGAAGCGCCAGAAGAACAAAGCCCAGGCGGCGATTAGCGTGAGGTACGGAGGAGCGCGTTTAAGTGATAGGGTGACGCGGTGACTGGGTGACACGTGACTCTCTGAAATCAACAAGGTGTTCCGATATCAATGCGATACGTGGATGGCACCCAACAGCAGTCTGTCGTCGGGTAGGCGCTGACCATTCAGCGTGACGGGTAATCGCTCCAGCGTCTCCCAACGGTACAGACCGACGAAGACCTGATAATCGCCGGGTGGAGCTTGAATGATCCGCCGCTCCACGATGATTTCGCCCAGGCTCCAGATCGAAGTCGGGTATTGGCCATCGAGCGGCTGACTGTCAGACTGCGCCACGATGTTTCCAGCGGCGTCTACGACATGGACGAACACAGTGTAATCCGCCTCAGGCGTGGCGCGCGCCTGCCAGTATAGAGCAGCTTGCAGACCTCCGGGCGCGGCCTCCAGAGTATAACCCGACAGACGGATTGCGTTCCCCAAATGCGCGTCGAGCGTGTGGGCTGGGGTGGAGGGGTCAGGCGCGAGGGGGATCTTGAACGTAGCCACCGTCGCCGCGTCTTCGCCAGTCACGGTTGGTACACGCGTCTGGTGAATCAAGTCGAAGACGCCCGTGATGAGCTGATAGGCCCCGGCGGGCGTGTCGGCAGGGATGGCGAAGCGGTAGCTCAATGGGATCACTTCTCCCGGTCGCCAGGCGTGCGCCCGATAGACCCCATGTAGCGGCCAGTCGTGAATCCCGGCCACGATCCCGCCGTTGCGGTCGAGAATCTGAGTGAAGATCTGAATGTCGTCCGGCAGTGGATATCGAGGCTGCCAGTAGAGGGTAATCGTTATGGGCTGGCCGGGCAAAAGGTCGGTGGTGTAGTATCCCGCCAGGTCGAGGCCATTTTGAAAAGAGGCCGAGGTCGGTTTGATTTGAGGCTGGCGGCCTGCCCAGCGCGCCGGAAAAGCGTAGGCAGCCACAACCCCATTCCTGGCGAAGATGGGATATGGATTGCCCGCTGGTTCAATGCTGGCCGGGAGTGGCGGCAGGAAATAGGCCACGCCATTTTTGAGGAGTACCCATTCGTCAGGAAGATAGCCAGCCGGGGGGCCTTCAAAGGTGGCTCGGTTCGGAGCAGCAGCGGAAACCACACCCACGCTCTCGCCAAGCGTGAGCGGCGGCTTCAGGCCGCCAGCGCGTTCAGGAAAATAGTTGGCCAGCAAAAAAGACAGCGAAGCGCGCTGATACTCGCTGGAGGGGAGGAGGACGCCTGAGTCGCGGTGGGCGGCGATGTAGTCGGCCTCGGCGATTTCAATGAGCGGCGTCTGCCATTCATAGCCCGGGACTGCATTGATGCGCGGCACGACCCGATAGGTGAAATCCCATTGGTTTTCTGCTCCAGCAAGCAGCACAGCGACTAGCACCGACGAACCAGCCCATGCCGGGAGGTGTGGCCGCGTCTCCAGCCATTGCCAGACTGTGGCGCAGCCCATGCCTGCCAGCATGAAGATGAAAGGCACCGCGCCAGTCAGCCGGTTGGCCGAGGGAAACAAGCTTTCAAATGTCAGGAGGTCGGGGACGAGCATCACTGCGGCGATGCTCGCCACAAATATCTGCGAGGCGCGTCGGGAGCGGAACATGGCCGCCGCCGCGAGGAGCAACCCCACAGAGAGGACCGGGTTGAGCATGGGGCGGCGCAAATAGGGGATGTGGGGGACTTCCCAATACACGCCCAGGGTCATGAGCTGATTGATCAGCTTGATCCCCAAAACTACCCTGAGGTCGAACTGGTTAGGGACCTGCGAGGCGCGCGCAAAAAAAGTATATGGCGCGCTTAAGAAGAGCAGCCACTGCGGCAGCGTCAGGACGATGAAAGTCAAGACCATCAGCGCAAGCCCGCGTCCGTGGGTGAGGGCTTGCCGCTTCGGCCACAGTGCGAGGAACAGCGCGACGCTCAACGCCAGCGGGAAAACGCGAGCGACGATATAAGAATACTGACTCAGGCCGAGCAGCACGCCGGCCAGCCCAAAATCACTCCAACGTCCCTGGCGCAGGCCACGCCAGCAGGCGGCAACCACCATCAACTCCATCACCGGCAAGAGAGCAGTTTCATCTCCCAGGGTGTAGTACACGTTGAAAAAAGGGGAGAGGGCGAGGCCCAGCATGGCGATCACCCCGGCCCGCCGGGCAAAGCGCCAGCCTTGATCGGCGAAGACCTCGCGGCTGGCAAGATAAATGGCTGGGAATGCCAGGGCGCTGGCGAAAGCCGTGAGTCCCTGCAACGCCGCTTCGGTGAAGCCGAACACCACGAAGGTCGGCGCCTGCAGATAGACGAGGAGCGGATTGGGGGCAAACATGCTGTAAATGTAAAAAGGCCAGACACCTCGGCGCAGGAAGTCCAGGGCGTACAGCGCCACGCGCGGGGCGTCGCCGCTCAGGTGAGTGGGCGCGGCCAGGCTGCGTGCGAAGTGCACGATCAGGCTGAACAGCAGCCAAACCCATCTCCGCGATTGGGGACGGCAGAGCATGTTGGGCAGAGAAGGTCTAGCGAGTCCGGGGCGTCGATTGTTGATTTCTGATTGGCGGCTCATCTCGGTCAACAATCGGCGCGCTTCGCGCAAAGTCCGCAATGACTTTGGTCAATTCAGCCGGACGGTACAGGGGGATGTCGTGCACAGTGTCTTCGAACCAAAGGGTCTTCACAAGTGGCGAGGCCTGTTCGGCGCGGGCGACACCCTCGCGTTTTCGGGCGAGGAATTGTTCGGCGTTTTCGTCGTGCGGGGGCGGGGGGATCGCCGGGCACAGCAAGGCCGGGCAGCGCAGGCGCACGTACAAGTCGGAAGTTTTTTGCTCGTAAATGGCGTGGACAATCTGCATGTGATGGGGAATGGGCAAACGCCGCCGGACTGTATCGTCTTCGGCGATGAGGAAATTGGCGAGGATGATGCGCGCGGTTTCGTCTGAATAGAGATCGCCCAACCAGCCCTGGAGTTTTTCCAAAAACTCGTCGCGCGGCATCCCATCGAGGTCGGGCGGCCTCAGCATCCGCTCCGCTTTTTCCCACGTCATGCCCGGCGCCGAGCTCATCTCGGAGAACCCGCCATCCACGAGCACAATCCCGGCTGGCTCGGACGGACGCGCCACGGCATATTGCAGCACAGTGCTCGCGCCCCAACTGTGCCCGACGAGGATGGGTTTCTGCAGATCGAGTGTTTCGACGAAGGCGTGCAGGTCACGGACGATGGTGGGAAAGTCATAGCCGTCGTCGGCGCGGTCGGTGAGGCCGTGGCTGCGCTGGTCGAGCGCGAGAACACGAAAGCCTGCGGCAGCCAGCCCCGGCGCAACGTAGTCCCAGACGTGCGCATTGGACGACAGGCCGTGCAAGAGTACCAGGGGCCGGCCCTCGCCGCCCCAATTGAGATAGTGGAAGCGGAGGTTGTTGAGGAACAGGAAGGAGTCAGTAGGCGACATTGTTGATTTCTGATTGTTGATCGTTGATTGAGGGCGCTAATCAGAAGTCAGCAATCACCAATCAAAAATCACTTGAGCAACTCGACCAGTATTTTCTCCGCCAATGGCGCGTTGGCCTTGCCCCGGCTCTTCCGCATCACCTGCCCGACGAACCACTTGAGCAGGGTGGGTTTGGCCGTGTACTGCGCGACCTGCTCGGGGTTCTCGGCGATGACCTGTTGCGCGAGGGCGCGGAGGGCATCGTCGCCGGAGATTTGCGCCAGCCCCTCGGCCTCGACCATGGCCCTGGGCGATTGGCCGGTTTCGATGACTTTCGGGATCAGGCCGACGCCGGTCTGCCGGGTGATGGTCTTGTGCTCGACCAATCTGATGAGCTCCGCGAGGTGCGCGGGGGTGAGGGTCAGATCAGCGGCGGCGAGGCCCCTCTCGTTGATCAGGCGCAGGACTTCGTTCTGCACCCAGTTCGACACCGTCTTTGGCTCGCCGCCGAACAGCCTGACCGTCTCCTCGTAATAGTCGGAAAGCGAGCGCTCCTCGGTGAGGATGGTCGCGTCATAGGCCGGGAGCGTGTAAGCTTCCATGAACCGCGCCCGGCGGTCGAGCGGGAATTCGGGCAGGCGCGAGAGAATCTCATCTCGCCACGCCTCGTCCACCACCACCGAGAGCAAATCCGGCTCACGGAAGTAGCGGTAGTCAGCCTCGGTTTCCTTCGAGCGCATCTTCTTGAGGGTTTGCGTGTCCTCGTCCCATTCGAGCGTCCACGCCTCCACGCGGCGGCCCGCGCCGACCTCCTTGATTTGCCGCTCGATTTCTTTCTCGATGGCGTCTTTCACGGCCTCAATGGAATTGACGTTCTTGATCTCCGTCTTAGGGTGTAGTTCGGTGGTCCCCACCGGGCGGATGGAGACGTTGGCGTCGCAACGCAGGTGCGCGCGCTCCATGTTCGCTTCGGAAACGTCCAGCCAGCGCAAAAGTTGGCGCAGGCGGATGAGGAACTGCCCGGCTTCTTCGGCCGAGCGCAGGTCGGGGCCGGTGACCATTTCGACGAGCGGCACGCCGCAGCGGTTCATGTCAATTAACCGGACGCCGCGCAGCGGGTCGTTCTTCGTCTTGCCCGCGTCCTCCTCCATGTGCATCTTGTGGATTGTCACCCGCCGCGTCTCGCCGTCAGGCATCGGCAGGTCAAACCAGCCGCGCGCGCCGATGGGCGCGTCGTACTGGGTGATCTGGTAGCCTTTGGGCAGGTCGGGGTAAAAATAGTTTTTGCGGTCGAAGAAGGATTGCGGCTGAATCTCGCAGTGCATGGCGGCGGCGAGCAAGGCCGCCTTTTCGATCACCGCGCGGTTGAGCACGGGCAGCACGCCGGGCAGGCCGGTGCAGACCGGACAGATGTTCGTGTTGGGGGGCGCGCCCCACGAATCCGCCGGGCAGGCGCAGAACACCTTGCTTTGCGTGTTGAGTTGGATATGGATTTCGAGGCCGATGATGGGTTCGTAGGCGGGCATGAACGTCATTTTACTATTTACCGCGCGAGAGACGCCAGAACAGCATCCCCTTCCAGCGGGCGTCCGTCTCGATCAATGGCGGGTAAGCGGGCGAGTGTGTCGGAGTCGTATAGCCCAATCCGGAGCGCGGCTGTCTCGAGGTCGAGATCGTCAGGGAGGGACAAAATATGGACATCCAGCAATTGCTCACCCACGCGCCATGTCGTCAGAGGGCGGCTCCAATTCACCGGCACACTGTCATCCTGACTGACGACCTCACCGCCTTCGTTCACCAGATGGACGAAAACTTTAGCCTCAACCTCCGGCCGATCCGCCAGCGAGCGCCACACGAGGACGAGGCGAAGACTATGGTCGTGGATCAGCCAAACCCCCTCGAGTTCGGCCGCCTGGCCGAACTCGGCGCCGACAGCCGCCTGCTCACGCAAGACTGTCGCCGGACTGGTGTACAACCGCAGTCTCCGCCCGGCAACTTCCACCTCGCCTAAGCTCAGCGTGGTCTGACCGAGAACCTGATCGGCGATTCGCTCTGGATCCCAGTAGGCGTTGTAATAATCCAGATACCAGAGGACATCCCGCTGAGCCAGCAAATCGTCGACTTGATTTTTCAGTTCCTCAGCCGTTTGAGCCGGGTGCTGGGGAATCAGGGCGCAGTCCAGGTGGCGATCGAAGTAATACCGGAAGTAGTAGCAATGCACCGGGTCAGGTGTGCCCAGGCCGAAGACGTCGTTCGGATCAGCCAGCCGCAAGACCTCCCGGCTCAAATCACGGGGCGTCGTGGATAGGTCGGCCGTACTGAAGGCGCCCGAATCATAAGGCTTTTGCAGCGTTCGCCAGGTGGGCAGGATCATCAGCGCCAGTATCCCCACCCACACGATGCCCCCCGACCAGGGCCGCGCCCTCAGCCACTGCCCCACGGCCCACGCCGCAAAGACCAGCCACGGGAGCATGAATTTGGCGTGGAAGACTGGCCGGACTGAGCCGAGAAGGGAATAGGAAACGAGCGGCAGGGCGACCATCCCCAACGAGAACCAGCGCTGCCGTCCCTTAGCCAGCCCGCTTCCTACCAGCCAGCCGGCCACGAGCAGCGCGCCTGCCACCAAGCCGGGCCAGGGGCCTGCCGCTTCGCGGTAGCCCACGGCGCCGATTCTTATGAGCCGGTAGAGCGTCTCCCACGGGGGCAAGATGGCCGACCACGTTTTTCCGGTGCTGAGACTGGTCGCGTTGAAAAAGGCGCGCCCCATCAACGGCACCCAGATCAGCCAGAGCACCCAGGCGATCCCCTGAGAAATCACCCAGTTACGCCGGATGCGACCGTGGAATGTCAGAACGCCCCACAAGCCTAATGCCCCGACAAAAGGGCTGTTGAAGTAGTGGCTAAAGAGTGCGAGCAGCGTGGCCCCGGCTGCAATCACTGGCCCGAGCGGTCCACGTTCAAAACGCAGCGCGGCCACTGCCATGCCGACCGCGCTCAACAGCATGAGCGGGTAGGGTCGCGCCTCGCGCAGATGCAGAGTGATCTGGGGATTAAGGCCGACCAGGATGACCACCATGACTGCCTCCTGACTCCTCAACCCTAATACCCGCCCGCCGCGATAGACCAGGCTCAACAGGAGCATTCCCATCAACACAGAGGGATAGCGTGTCAGGAATTCATTCAGCGGCCCCGCAGTCACCTGCCAGGCTCGCATGATCAGGTTATAGGCTGGCAGATGCGGCGAGTCCTGATTCTGTCGGTGAATACCTCCCAGCCGCATATTGGCCATAAGCACCGTGGCAGCCTCGTCGCTGTCGAGAGCCACCCAGCCCAGATGGCGCACCCAGAGGCCGAAGAAGATAAGCAGACTCGCCATCAGCAGCCAGACGCCTGTGCGACCTGCAGCGCGAATCCCCAAATTCGGAGTTTGTTTCATCTCAGAAAACTCAAGACCCTCTCATTGAACTGCCCCGGCGCTTCCATGTTCGGCACGTGGCCCACGCCGGGCAGGATGACCTTGCGGGCGCGGGGAATGCGCTCTTCCAAGAGATTGGCGATGGTGAGAAAGTCCGGCAAGTCGCGCGCGCCGACGACCACGAGCACAGGGACCTGAATCCGGTCGAGGCGCTCGCTCGTCGGTGGGTCGGGCAGACGTTCCTGTCCGCGGTGGATCCAGTGCCAGCCGGAATAGTCGTCCACCATCTGCTTCAAGCGGGCGGCGACGGCAGGCTGCTCCATCGCCGGGGCGAACAGGGGATCGGCCAGCCAGAGGTCTTTGGCGGCGGACCATCCCGCTTCACGCGCTTTTTCGGCCACAGGCCGCCAACTGGCCGTCCCCTTATAACCCCACAGCGTGGTACCCACGAGGGTCAAAGAACGCACCCTCGCCGGATACTCCACCGCGAAGTCCAGCGCGATGCCGCCGCCGCGCGAGAGGCCGACGAGGTGCGCTGCGGCCAGGCCCAGATGCATGAGCAGGCCGTTCAGGTCGTCGGCGTGCGCGAATGGCTCGGCATTCGGGGGCGACGACTTTCCAAAACCGCGCAGATCGTAGCGAATGGCCTGATACTGTTGCGCAAAAACAAGGAACTGATCATCCCACATACGGGCGTCGAGTGTGTTGCCATGGAGGAAGATCACAGGCTCACCCGTCCCCGTGGTTTCGTAGTAAAGCCGCGCCCCGTTCACTTCGGCGAAGCCGGATGGCTTTGACATAGTCATTAGCCCTGAAACCTCTGTAGCTACCGCCGCATCGCTCGGTCATCCGCGCTGCGCGAAGAGTTTTATCTCACAGCCAATCCTTCTTCCAAAAAACGATCACGACGGCCATCGTCACCAGCAGCGAGACCAGCAAGGTCCACGTGAAAGCCAACGGGTGACTCTGCCCTGGCAACTGGACGTTCATGCCATAGAAGCTGGCAATCAAGGCGGGCAGGCTGACGATGATCGTCACGGAAGCCAAAAACTTCATCACCACGTTCAGGTTGTTGGAGATGATTGAGGCAAACGCATCCATCATTTGACTGAGGATATTCTCCGAGATGCTGGTCATTTCGATGGCCTGGCGCACTTCAATCAGCACGTCCTCCAGTAGTTCGTCGTCCTCCGGGAGGTGCTGGAGCAATCGGCCTTTTTGCAGGCGGTCCAGCACGAGTTCATTGGATTTCAAGGCGGTGGTGAAATAGACCAGGCACTTTTGGTACTTGAGAATCTCAAGAACCTCCCGGTTGCGCAGAGAGCGCTGGAGCTTGTCTTCCAGCGCCTCCACGGCGGCGTTGATTTCGCGGAGTTGGATGAGATATTGATCGGCGATATGCCAGAGCAGGTGCAACACGAACCGTGTCTTCTTGGCAGTTGAGAGGCCGCGCACACGCCCAGACGCAAATTTTTGCATGACGCCGGTCCCCAGAGGGGTGATGGTCACGATGAACTTTTCGGTAAGGATGATGCTGAGGGGGATCGTGATGAACGGGATATCGGCGGACGCTCCCTGCGCGAAGGGAAAGTGCAGGATGATCAACAGTCCCGCGTTGTCGCGCTCGGTGCGAGGGCGCTCGTCCAGGTCGGGGGCGTGAGTGAGAAAATCGGGCGGCAGCCCCAAACCCTCCAGCCGGGCGATTTCCTCGGCGTCCGGGGCGACGACGTGGATCCAACAGCCCTCCGTAACGTGTTCAACGGTTTCCAGGCCGTGCTCGGCGCTTTTGAAGACGGTGATCATAGGCTTATGGCGCATTACCGGAGGCGCTGATTCAGCGCACAGCGCGTCGGCGTTTCAGTGTTCTAGCAACCTCGGCCTCGCCTGCCGCCATCTCTCGCTCGCCGTCCATTGCTCGTACGCCGCCGCTACCCTCAACATGGTCGCTTCGTCCCAGTCATTCGCCAAGATTTGCAGGCCGATGGGCAGACCGTTTGAGTCGAGGCCGCAGGGGACGGAGATACCCGGCGTGCCGGCGTGGTTGGCCGGGACGGTGAGCAGGTCGGCGTATTGCATCAAGACCGAGTCGCCGTACACCGCGCCGATCTCAAAGGCGGTGGTGGGCGTGGTCGGCGTGAGCAGGACGTCGCAGCGATATGGGCCGTGCGGGTCGAACGCGGCTTCGAAGTCCCGGCGAATGAGCGTGCGCACGCGTAGCGCCCGCTGGTAGTATTGCTTGGCATACTGCGCGCCGGAGACGTACAGGCCCATCAGGATGCGCAGTTTGGGCTGGAGGCCAAACGCCTCGGCGCGGGTCTTTTGGTACATCTCGCGCAGATCGTTCACAGGCGCCCGGGTGCGGTAGCCATATTTCACGCCGTCGAAGCGGTGCAGGTTGGAGGCGGCCTCGACGCGCGAGACGACGAAGTAGGCCGGGATCGCCAGGTGAGTGTTGGGCATCGGCACGTTTTCGATGATCTCCGCACCCGCCTGCGCGAGTTTCTGCGCTGCGGCCAGCACCGCTTGCTTAATCTCCGGGGTGATCTCGGTGTCGCGCAGTTCGCCGGTCTGCGCGTCGGGGTAGCGGATGCGGAAGTAGTCCGGGCTGAGGCCAATACGCAAGCCCTTCACACCCTCGTCCAGTTGCGTGGTGAAGTCGGGCACGGGGATATGCGCAGCGGTCGAGTCGCCGTAGGTATCTGCGCCGCTCATGACGTTGAGCATCAGCGCCGCATCGCGCACGTCGCGCGTGATCGGGCCGGGGCAGTCGAGCGACGAGCCGAACGCGATCAACCCGTAACGGCTGACGCGGCCATAGGTAGGCTTGACGCCGACGACGCCGCAAAAGGCCGCCGGTTGGCGGATGGATCCGGCGGTGTCAGTGCCGATGGACACGACGGCTTCCCCGGCGGCCACGCTCACCGCGCTCCCCCCCGAGGAGCCGCCCGGCACGCGGGTGAGGTCCCAGGGGTTGCGCGGCGCGGGTTGGAACGCGGAGGACTCGTTGGATGAGCCGTAGGCATATTCGTCCAGGTTGGCCTTGCCGACGAGCACGGCGCCGGCTCTTTCGAGGCGCTCGACCGGGGTCGCGGTATAGGGCGCGATGAAGCTCTCAAGCATCTTGCTCCCGGCGGTGGAGGGAGTGCCCTCGACGCAGAAGATGTCTTTGACGCTCAGCGGCGCGCCGGCGAGCGGGCCAGGGTCTTCGCCGCGCGCGATCAAAGCGTCGATCGCTTTCGCGCGTTCCATGGCCCGCTCACGCTGAATTGAGATGTAGGCATGAGCTTTCCGCGCGTCATCAGGGTGGGGGGCGGAGGGGCGAGGCGCTGTCTCGCCCGTGCTGGGCGCGCGGCCCTCCACGGCGTCAATGCGGCGGAAAGTGGATTCGAGGATCTCGACGGCAGTGATGTCACGGGCCTTGAGTTTGGCCACGAGTTCGTGAGCAGTCAGGTCGCAGAGTTCTGGCATCGGATGGATAGCGGATATAGCGGATGGGGAACGGGAATCCGTTATATCCGCTTTTCGCCGCTGCTAAAGTTCTTCGTGCGGTATCTCCGGAACGACGAAATAGCCCTCCTCGACTTCCGGCGCTTGTTTGAGGATCTTTTCGGCGTCGTGGCAGGGGCGGGTTTCGTCGGCGCGGAGGGCCGGGCGGATAGGCGAGGGGTATGTGACCCCGTGGGCGGCAGGGGGGACATCGTCCGGGACGGGAATGCGCTCCAACTCGTGGATCGCCTTCAGCTGGCCGTTCAGTTGCTTCCGCAGGTACTCGCTTTCCTCGGGCGTCAATTCGAGAGCCGCCAGTTCGACGAGATGGGCAAACAGTTCGGGGGTGATTTCGTCCGGCATAGCAGTAGTTACTCCTCACGAGGTGCGAAGCACTCGCTTCGCAGAAGTGCGTCGCACCCGTGGTGATTTTACCTGAGCCGGGCGC
>Ga0209520_10001230_pt1 | contig 14486 bp, 17 predicted proteins | sample Rifsed16ft1_FD_184009 | JGI IMG/M metagenome (GOLD analysis project Ga0209520, IMG submission 184009) | Soil microbial communities from Rifle, Colorado, USA - sediment 16ft 1 (version 2) | ecosystem: Environmental > Terrestrial > Deep subsurface > Rock core/Sediment | place: Rifle, Colorado...
TATAATTAGTTCTTTTGCTCAAGAGATGGCATCTGTGATTACTCTTCACGGGGGGTACGTTTTAAAATTTGTAGGTGATGCAGTTATTGGATACTTTGTTGCTTCTGAAAATCCACTTTTGGCTGCAGATAATGCCGTAAGTTGTGCAAAATCAATGTTAACCGTAATCCAAAAAGGCATCAATCCAATTTTGAATCAATATGATTATCCTGATTTAATGGTGAAAATTGGAGCAGATTTTGGACAGAGCATTGTTGTTAGGTATGGCTCAAATCCAGATGCGGCACATGTTGATTTGATGGGTCCTGCAATGAACATTGCATCTAAGATTCAATCGTTTGCAAAACCAAACCAAATTTTAATTGGTGATGATGTATATCATAGATTACACCCAGCTTCTCAAAGTTCGTTTAAGGAAATTGTTTGGAGAAACAACGAATGGAAATACCGTTCAAGATTAACTGGTGAAATTTACAAAATTTACGAGTATAATGGCTAAACAGTAAACTTTCCCGGACATTCCACATGCTCATAATGATGCTCTGTAAATTTTTCTTGAACTACATAAATTACAATTTTATGTAGATCTTCTTCTTTGATGTTTTTGTTGCATCTAATACATGTCTTTGTTGATTCTATCATGCGTATTTGCGATCTAAAATAGGAATCTATAAGGATCTGCGATCAGCTCAAATTGAGCAAAAATGACTATGAATTAGCTATGTGGTATATCAAACGCCTAAAGACAAGGCAAAAATATAGCAAAAATGGTGAATTATTGTGGAAGATTTACCAATTAAACAGCTAAAAGACATTTACGGATTAAATCCAAACATACCTCATCTTGCTTTGCAATTTCCAAGACTACCTCCTGGTTTATCTAATCCAATGTTCAAAATTTTTGAAAACCCGATGAAAGAAAAATTTGCTGAAGAAAATGCATCAATCAATAAAAAATTACAAGGATTTCAGCAATCATATCAAAGATACGCATCCGGATTGCTAACCATGAATTCTGGCGGAATTGTCCCTCCTGGACATCCGTTGTTTAGCCGACAAAATTCCGTCAGTACACTGAAGGCAGAAAATGACAAGTTATTAAAAGAAAATTTAGAATTAAAGAAAAAACTAGATGAGAAAAAGGAATCTAACTCTAGAATGCACTAGTTTGTTGTTGCATTAACATAGAATTAATTTTTAGATTAGTAAGAATTCTTATTAATTTCAAATTCAAATATATCTTTCCTGCATTATAAAAATTATAAACAAAATAGTGCAGTCACAAAAGAGTTTAGAATCGAATTACTCCTTTAACCAGAAAAATGTTAACTAAGTTTAACAATAAATTTTTTTTAGATAAAATAAAACATCTATGTTGCAGAACCCGTACTTTTTACAAGGCGTTCACGTAAGGATATATTCTCTGGATCTACTGAGGAAACAACCAACGCTTTCTTTTTGTAAAATTTTTCGTGAAATTTTTCTTTAGCAGTGTGAAAAATTATATTTGTTTCAACTATTGATTGTTCAATGCCTTGACGGTTTAGATCACTTTGAATTTCTAAAAGTTTCTTGGCTGTCTTGATTGTTCTTTCTTTTCGGCACTCGGAACACTCTTCACTTCGTGAGCGTATCCATGTTCTGTGGCCGTTACTACATTTCAATAGTGTTGAATAAGGAATATTGTTTGGTTTGTTTTGACATATACAGGACCAATTTGCATTAGGTTCTTTATCCAGAATAAAATTCCCTGAACATAAATTACAATGTACTTCAAACATTATTCTTCAACTTTTGTTGTCCGGAACTGATATAGAGCAGGCATATCATTTGAATAACCATACTCTCGCATGGCGTAGTAGTGCATTACACAATAATAAAGTGCATTACTCAATACATGTAAATATATTTGAATTTATTTAAAATATTCAAATAAATATGCATAAATTCACAGTTCATCTCAAATAATAATTCCAATAGTCTGTAATGTTATGGCAACAGATTATGTTTTGATTAATTGTAAACTAGGCAAAGAAGAGACAATAATTGGATAAATTTCCTTTTAATAACTGTAGTAATTTTGTATTAACTTGAGGATTTAGAAAAATCAAATGGAATTCAGTTTTTGATTTCCTAATTCATGCGTAATTAGTGAATCTATATCTCAGGCGTACTCTAAACTAGACCAAACTTACGAGCGAGTAATCCTAATTTTTTAAAATTATATTTTCAGATTCAATAGACTAAGACAAAGAAAGGAGTTATGATGGGAATGTGTATTTTTTTATTTTAATTTCATAATATTTGAAAAAAATTCGCTGTATGTTAGATGGCCTTTAGCCTCTTTAATTAAATCTTGAATTTTGCGTTCAACTGGAATCTCAACATCTCTCTTACTCATGCTATGTCGATGTGATAGTCACTTGTGGTATTTAATATCGAAATAAGTTTAATATCTTCAAATTTAATTTTGATTATGGTAAAGACCTCTGCTGAAATATGGAAAGATAAAATCGTTCAGTATAGAAAAAAATGCCAAAATATTCTAGAGTTATCAGATAGTATCAGGTATGCAGGGGTGGTAAATGCATATGGCAGAACATTAACAGGAATTGTCAGACCGAATGTTAAACCACTGCTAAAATCAGAGCAAGTCAAAAATGAATTTTTCATAATATCGACATTGATGACATTAAGAAGAGACACAGTAAGTGCAATTGGCAAATTAGATTATGTGTTATTACAGCATCAAAAAGTATCTATTGTGATTTTCCAAAAAGATGACATGACATATTACATCTCAATTGACAGAACAGAAAAAAATATAGATAAAATAATCGCATCTATTAAAAAAACAATCTAAGCTGGAGTAAACCCGTGATATCCACTTGTTTGCTCTGCCTTATCTTCAAATATTGGCTCAAATAATGAAACCAAATAATCATCAGGATCTAAAATGACAGCATTTTTTCCTGCATCCCTATCTACAATATCGCGATGAATTCTTACTCCTTTTGATTTTAATTCCTCAACTGCAGATTTAACATCGCCTACCAAAAATCCTATGGTGATTCCATTTTCGATAGAACTGCCTATGTGTTGAGCAGTTAGTGATGCTGGATGTAAACTCAATAAAGCTCCCGAAGTTCCTAAATCTACCCATGATCGTCTTTGTCTTTTTATTGGGAGACCAATAATTTCATGATAAAATTTTAGGGATTTATCAAGATCTTTAACTGCTAAAATAACATTTCCAACCTTTTTGATATTCACACGCACTCTACTCCAAAGTATGTTAAATTCTTTGTCATTGAACTTCCACCATAGTTTCAGTTCTTTCTACGCCATTGATTTTTTGAATTTGTGTAGTGACATCTTTGATTTTTCCTAGGTCTTCCACCTCAATAATAGCTACAGCATCAAATTGTCCACTTGTAGGAAATGAGTCATAAACAGAATTTACTTTACGTAGTCTAGCGGCAATTAATTTTTTAGGAGATTTTACTAATACGATTGCCCTTACCATCCCATATTTACCTCCACTTCAATTAACGTCTCAGTTGTTACAATTTCTTTAATTTTTTTAAAATCTATTACTGTGTTGTTGATTTCATCGATGTTTCCATGCAATACGGCAGTAATATCTGCACGACCCGTAACTATCATCACATCTTTTACTATTTTACGTTTTTTCTTAAGAATCTCAACTACCGTATCTACTTTACCTGGTTTTACAGTAATCAGACACAGCGCTTTCATAATTTAGGTATAACATTGGATCGAATAAAGATTGCTTTAGTCAAACGCCTCTTGAGATCTAGACTCTTCAAGATATGCTCTTCTTTCCTCATTTACTTTTTCTTGATCTATGGTGATGTCGTCATCCACTATCACAATACCCATATCGTCACTTTGTTCTTCTTTTAGTTTTTTGGGCTTTAATTTTGCTACTTTTGCCTTTGGTGCTACTTTTGCCTTTGGTGCTACTTTTGCCTTTGGTGCTACTTTTGCCTTTGGTGCTACTTTTGCCTTTGGTGCTACTTTTGCCTTTGGTGCTATTTTCCTTACTGTTGTTTTTTCAGCCATTAATGTCGAAAAACAAGAGGCTACCCTGTTTTTAAATATTATGCAGAATAATTTCTTTAAAAATTTAGAATCTAAATTGCATGTTTTGATAAATTAAATATCATAAATGATGTTAATTATGCTACCTAATGTTATGATGTTTTTTAGAATTAGTTGAATCTAAAAAAAGAGATTAGGTTTCAAATTTTGCAGGAATCTCGTCAGAATCCTCCTGAATTAATCCCATTAGATATAGAATATTATCGATATTTCCTTCGAATTCAATTTGTTGTGAATTAATTGCATCAATCAATTTAAGATCTCCGGACATGATAGATTTGTGTATTTTGGTATCTAAAATCAACTTATATCTAGAATTTTCATCTATACCTTCGGTTATAGCCAAGATATTGTGTCTGAAATGCAATGTGAACCATTTATCAATATCTGTATAGAAAATCCTCACGGATTGATTAAGGTTGTCTGTTTTATCGGATTTCAATTTTGTTGGTAACACGTACAGTAATTTTTCAATTGGAATTTCTGCTAACTGTTCAGAATTTATTTGTGTAGCATTATGATCTATTGTAATTTTTCCTTCTAGTTCTAATGCATTAGTCAATATCAACTGTCTTGCATCAAATGATGATGTTCTTTGTCCTAACACTCGCAGTGCATGGGCTTTTAACAATTTAGCTTCTGTATTTTCAGAGTCCACATACAAAACATATGTTGCAAGCTCAGCTGCCCACTCGTACTCCCCATTTTTAATTGCGTCTCTAACACTAAGTAATGCATTTTCAGGACCTCCAAATGCCCCGATAATTTTAGAAGATCTTTTGTCTATATTGACTGGTTGTAAAAATGCAGGATCTCCTTCAAACCATCCCAAAGTTCCATAATAGATTTGTTTTACATTCCATGGTATCTGTCCTTTTTGGTATGTTAACCAAGGATGATTTTCAAGTGATCCGGGTAATTTGATTATACTGGATAGCTCATCTACCGTATTGCCATTGTTTATTCCTCTAATTGTTTGATCATAGACATACTGGGTTGCATCCCTAGTAGAAATTAGAATATCTCTCACATTCTCTTTTTCAATAACAGGTTTTACATGAGATAAAATAAGAGATTGTGGGTTTAGTAGAATAATTTTATCAAGAGCAACAACATAGTTCATAGGATCATTGTAACCTCCACCACGAAGTGTGTGAGTATTTGGAAATATGCCATAGATATTATCCCCAATTAAAAGAGATTTGTCATCTGGTAGCCATACATAAATTTGATCTGATGATTCACCTCCAACATGAACTAGATTCATTTTTACACCTGAAATATCTAAATTAAATTCATCTGAAAATGTGTCTGTTGGAGGAACATATGCAATTGTCGAATATGCCGTTTTAGGGATATCTGCCAGATTATTTTTATCGGGTCCTTCTTCAGGCAAGAATGATCCTATTGCATATTGGTTTCTAAGTGCGGTGATTTGTCCTAGTAAAATATTTTGATTTGTATAAAAATTCAAATTGTTTTCATGAGAGATTATTTCTACATCATCATCACCTTCTTCTAAAAATGCTCTAGTTCCACCAACATGTTCTAAATTCCCAGATGTGTAAATTATTGTCTTGACTGGTTTATCAGTAATTTTTCTAAATTCGTTCATCACATTTTGTGCAGACTCGTATGTGCTCAATGTATCTATAATTATGATTCCTTTCTCCCCTTCAATCATCACACTGTTTGTTGAATCATAACCCACTGCAACCCAAATTCGGTCATTTACTTTATGAACTGCTGGAGGATACCGATAATCATTTGTTGTTAAAAGTTCAGGGTTAATTGATGGTTGGTCTGGATAAGAAGGCAGTATGATATTTTTTTTATCTGAAACACTAGTTTTGACATTTGATTTTGTAGTGTCTTTTTCTTTATTTTCATCTTCAATTTCTGTCGTAGTGTCTGATTGTTCTTCAACAGTTTCTGTGGCTTCTTGAATAATTTCAGCTAGTCCTAGTTTTACCCATGATGCAGCAGTTGAAGGACTGGTGCAAAAGGTATCATGATGAGTAAATCTGAAGACCAGAGCATACCCATCTCTACATTTGCCAATATCATTTACAGGAGGTAAAGTTTTTTTCGGGATAGGTGTTTCTATAGGTTCTGGATTGGATATCTCGGTAGTTTCTACAGTTTCAGTTGTAACATTCTGGATAATTTCAGCCAGTCCTAGTTTTACCCATGATGTAGCAGTTGAAGGACTGGTGCAAAGATATTCGTGATTTACAATTCTAAAGACTAGTATGTTTCCTTCTCTACATACCATGCTGCTATCCTCTGATTCCCCGGAATCATGTGTTGCAAATGCAGAGTGTTCTAAAGTAAAAGCCAAAATTATTGTTAATATTGATAAAAGAAGGAGTTTTTCCGTTTTCAACGTGATTAACTATGAATTATTCCTTATTTACAAAACAGAATTAACATCAGTGGATGATTTTGTTTACAAATATAGATCATTTTTGATCTTTTAAAGCCACGATTATTCCATTAAATAGCATTATGTGAAAATTGGCTACAGTACAGATGTGAAATCATATTTAGAAAGTACAAATATTTGACATAGAAGCAAATTTTGACAAATCTCACATAATTACTAAAAATTAGAATCAATTACAGTAATTGAATAATGCTGATCTTATTGCAAAATTAGAAGAAAGTTTGCAAAATGATATTGGGGATTGGGGACGTACTAAATATCTGATTAAAAGAATTCAGAAAAAACAAGAGATTTTTCAATCCGATAAAAAATACCTAGATAAAGTCCTTGAATCCATGCAAATAAAAATTCAAGAGGTTAATCTAGAGTTTGAAAGAACAATTCAAACAAATCAACAAATCCCTATTGCCAATAATTTGATTAAATGTAATTACTGTGATGTAGAAATTCAATTAAATCAAAAAGCAATTAGGGAAAAAAACTTTTGGTTCCATGACGAATGCTTTAAAAAAATAAATTATCCAAAACAGATTGAATCCGCAAGCGAGATCAAGTACACACATCCAAGAAAATCTGTGGATTATCATAGACCAGAAAAAAACAATAAGACAAATAGATTTTCTTATTCACAAATTATTTTTACATGTTCTCTCTTGGCGTCATTAATTGTATCAATTTACTTTCTTTCCGGCGAAATTATATCCCTTATTGTTGCAATTAGCGGTACGACTATTTTCATTTTTATATATAAATCACAATTCAAACTATTGAGCAAAAAAAGATATTCACAAACAAACAAGTCATTATCTTTGATCAAAACTGGAATTCCAGGATTTGAATCATTAATATCAAATGGATTAAAAAAGAACAGTGCCATTTTAATCTCAGGCCCTCCCGGCAGCGGAAAGACAACGTTTGGATTGCAATTTCTATATTCTGGTGCCAAGGACTTTGATGAACCAGGCGTGTATGTCACACTATCACAAAATATCGATGAGATAAAAAATGACTGCAAGTCATTTGGCTGGGACTTTGATGATTTGATAAACAAGGACAAAATACTGATGATTGATGCAAGACCGTTTAAAATCCAAGACGAATTAATTGGACGAGATGATTCTCTGTACAGAGGAGAGCAGATACCGTTTGAGCATCTGACCAAATTATTGCTAAGCAGCATCAAAAGAGTGGAAGCAAAAAGAGTGGTAATTGATTCCATAACCATCTTGGCAATGCAGTATTCTGATAAATTTTACATGAGACAGGGATTGCAGGGAATGATCCAGGCATTGGAAAATTACGGGGTAACATCATTGATAATATCAGAATATTCCGAGAATAACGAGATTCCTTTGGAGTGGTTTGTTACTTCTGGAATTATTCAATTAAGACACACCAGAAAAGAAGACACCATGGAAAGAACAATCCAAGTAACTAAAATGCGTGGCATTAAACACAGCCAACAAATTCATCCCATAATTATAGACGGGGACGGATTACACATTCAACATCCGCGATTGACTCCTTGAGTCTATTTTTTGTGTTTTTTGATTTGTTGCGCAACCATTGGTAAAAAGGCACCAACGTCAGTCACTATGCCTAATGCCTGCCATGTTCCTCTATCCATAAGCTTGGTAACTGTTGGCTGATTAATATCGACTACTATAACTTTGACATTTGCAGGTAACATGTTTCCAGTTGCAATGGAATGGAGCATTGTAGAAATCATGATTACCATACTTGCATCCTTGAGGATTTTTTTGTATTCTCTTTGGGCTTCTGCCACATCTGTAATTACATCTGGCAATGGACCGTCATCACGGATAGATCCTGCCAATACAAATGGAATTTTGTTTTTTACACACTGGTACATTATTCCACGTGATAGCTTTTTTGTTTTAACCATATTTGCAATAGAACCAGCACGAAATACTGCGTTTATTGTTTCCATGTGATTTCGATGTCCTCTGTATGCCAAAGTTGCGTCATGAACATTCATTCCAAGTGATGTTCCCAATGTAGCATATTCTATATCGTGAACTGCCAAAGCATTTCCAGCCAAAACTCCATCAATAAATCCTAATTTGATTAATTCAGCAACTGCATCTGCTGCGCCAGTGTGGACTATTGCAGGACCTCCAACAATGACAATTTTTCCACCCGCCTTTTTTGTCTTGTAGATATCTTCTGCCACTTTTTTTGCAATGTGTTGAGTTGGTCGCTCGCTGGAGCTAGAACTTCCCATAAATTCAAAGACGTTTACCCCCTCTCTTGGACGCTCAGGTGGTGTGATCTTAATTCCACCCTCACCAACTATTATTTCGTCACCTTTTTTTACATCTCTTATGGGAACGCAAAATGCTCTGTTATCTTTAACTACAATACACTTGTCCATCATCATATTTTCAACCTGAATCCATTTTTCATTATGGAAAACCTGCGTGTGATTATTTGTAGTACTGTAAAAATCGTCAGGCATTACCATGTCTTTTGGTGATTTTTTTAGCAAAATTCCTTTTTGTATTTTTGAGACTGCACCTTCACGATAAATGGTTTCTAAAATTTCATCCAGATGTTTTTGATTCTTACCGGTAACCGATAATCGTGCATACGACGGATCCTTCTTCTTTTTTCCTATGTTGATTTCTTCTACTTGAAATTCCCCATGCAGATCCATGATTTTATCAAATATCTTTGTGAGAATCGACGAATCAATAAGATGGCCGCTAACTTCAATCTCTTGAGAAAACTTTGTCATTTGTTATTCTAAATACGATGATAACAAAAGCTTTACGCTGATTTTTTTTGACTATTCTTGGTAAAAAATTGTCAATTTGACTATACTGGAAGTATTACTTTGCCTTTGTATTCTAAAACACTGTCTTTTTGAAATGATTGTTCCAGAATTTCTTTTTGCTCCTTTGTAATTCCCTGAACAATTGTTTTAGAAATACCATTTTTATCAACCAATGCAAGTATGTATCCGCTGTTATCTGTTAAAACAAATCCTGCCGATTCATCAACAAACGCGTAAAGATTTTCCTCCCCTACAGGTTCCCACACATTTGATTTATTGTCACTTAATGCAAGTGCGGGCATTGCCTTTCCGTCGGTTAATTTGTTTAGATATTCTCTTGCACTTGCAACTCTTTTTTGTCCTGTTTTTAAAGCCTGAAAATATTGCACGACTCAAAGAAGATGTAATTGTTATAAAAACAGTATCTCAAAAGACTGTTATATCTTCTAGATTAGATAAAATCATGCCCCTTACAAATAATGTGATAATAAAATTAAATGAAATTACCACTTTTATCGAAGATAAAGGCAATCTAAAAGAGCAAGAAATAGAAGAGATCAAATCGATTTTTAGAGACATTCTCAAAAGTGGTGAAAGATATGATGTAGATGACATTGAATCATGGTTTGAAAATGAAGGCAGTTGGTCAAACAAGGCATCACGGATAAGAGTGATAAATCTCTCTCATTATATTCAAGATAAATATGAGCAAACTGCAAAATTGAAAATTATTTCCGATGATCAAGACGCATGTTGTGAAAATTAAACTTCTAATTGTTCTAAAAGTCTTCCAACTATTTTTGCATTTTCCTTTCTTTCATCTAGTATTTTTTCAAGTCTCTGATTTTTTGTTTTGTCATTTGAAGAAATTATCTGAAAATACTCTTCATCCAAGTCATTGTTTGCCTGTAATCTTTTGATTACCTCAAAGAGTATCCCTATGACTTGTTTTTGTGCATCGATTAATTCGTCTTTACTTTTTTCAGACATGGTTATTTATCTAGTATCTTTGTAAATAATTCTAATAGTTTGGGATCCTTTATTTCGTTTCTTGCAGAATTAAAAAAAGAGTCTAATTTTTCTTTAGAATGTCCCTCGTTAGAATAAATTTTTGCTTGCATTGCCATTTCTAATTTATCTAATTGATGAACAATTTTTGCTTCTTTAGAATTGTTTGATTGATATTCCTCCCACAGTGCATCGTATTGCTTTTGTAGTGATGGGGGTAAATAGTTCAAGATTTTTTTCATGGCATTGTTTTCCAATATTGTTTTTTCCTCTCTTGAAATTTGTCCTTGAGGTATATCGCCAGTTATTGATTCTGCTAAATCATGCAAGAGAATAATTTTTAAAATTTTTTCAGTGTCATGGGTTTCCAAATCTGAAAAGATCATCCCCATGATTGCCATAGAAAACGTATGATCTGCGACAGATTCTGGTTTATCTATAGATAATTTGTCAATCCAGCCTTGTCGTGAAATCTTTTTTAGATTTGCAGCTGTGTTAAAAAAATTAAGAATCAAGTTCATAGAATTTTTTGTATGTTGTGTTTAAATCGAAAATCTTGAGAAATTGGATCATCTGTTTTGTTAGTTTAGCATCATATTCAAATTTAGTATTACGACATGAAGAGATAACTTTGACCATAAATTGCAGTTGCAAGTGAATGGTAATAAATAATGTGGGACTACTTTTCCATAATTTTTGTATGGATGCTGTAAATTATTCATCATTATTGTAATGATATTCTAAGTGATAAACATCACGGTAATTTTTTTTGATTTTGTACTGAAATGAAATTGTTGCTCAAACTTTGCTCTATCTGGAACTCAAATTGTAATGAGTGCATTATGTGGTGGGAGTATAAGCAGAGAAGTGTCCATTTGACCTTTTTTTTGATTTTTTCCACAATGGGTACTTTTTTATGATATGAATTTCTACTTTTTAAAATGAAGGAAAAAGAAAACCTCACTGTAAAATCTGCTAATTTCTTACACAAGATTGAAAACCATTTTGTAGAAATTGCTCCTAGATATAGAAAACTCAGGACTACTGACATGGAGCCTATTTTATTTATTCAAAGAGAACTAAATGATATGGGTCGAATGCATGGCGCAGATATTGGATGTGGTGCAGGACGTTATACTTTAAGACTAGCCAAACAACTAGGAAAAAAATGTCATTTACTATACTGCATTGATAAAAGCGAACACATGCTGGTACAATTAAAAAATTTCTTTGTAGAGCACAGCATAAATCATTTCAAAATACTTCATAGTGACGCTCACAAAGTGCCTCTTGAAACTGATTCACTAGATTTTATTGTAAGCTTTAACGCAGTACATCATTTTGATATGCCAAACTTTCTAAAGGAAACTGCAAGAGTGCTAAAAAGCAAGTCAAGATTGTTTGTTTATACTCGATTAAAAAATCAGAATGAAAGAAATGTATGGGGCATGCACTTTCCTAATTTTACTGACAAAGAAACTAGGCTTTATGAATTGGACGAGTTAGAACACATGATTGAAAACACTCCAAACATGAATCTAAAATCAATACACTTCTTTGAATACAAAAGAAGTTCAACACTTGCAAGGTTAGAAGAGCAAGCAAGAGGTCATCATTATTCCACATTTAGACTGTTTTCCAAAAAAGAATTCAACAGTTCCCTTGAGACATTTAAGAAAAACATCATGGATAATTATGATGTAAACAACGTGACTTGGAATGATCAAAACGTACTTTTAGTTATAGAAGCATAATGTTTGAATGCAATTTTTGCAATCAATTTTTACTCTTCTGCAAAAAATTAGTAGTACAAAAACAACAGTTTTTTAACAAAACATTATAGAATAATTTGATGGGTAATGAGGAGGTAAAACCAGATAGATCCCAACAACACTTGGCAAATCAAAGAACGTTTCTTGCCTGGTTGAGAACATCTGTGGTGTTAATTGGACTGGGATTTATCATGGTAAAGTTTGATGTATTTTTGAAAGAACTAGGATTTGTAAGTACTTCGTTGCAAGATTCTGCTGATCACACATCATTGTTACTTGGAATTGGAATCATTATGTTTAGTGTCATATTGCTTGTATATGCATTAAAAAATTATCTTGTTGGATATAGGGAAATAACTGCAGGATTTCATACTCCTAGAAATTCAATCATTTATGTTTCTACAATAGGCGTTGTGGTATTTTCTGGCATGATGATTATTTATCTGATCTTAAGAACCATCTGAAAGTTTAGTTTTTTTATCTTAGAGTGATTGGATACTAAGACCAAATGAAATTGGTTCTGTATTTACTTCTTTGATCACGCCAATCTTCTTTCCAGTTCTAATATTCAGTGAAACTGCCTGAATAGATGCCAAAGCATTGTCCTTCTTTGTAAGTTTCTTGTGATGTTTTTGTGCAAACTGACGATCTGATTGTTTCTCCTTTTTTCATCATGGATAGACATAGTGCTATTCCTTTTCGAATTTTTACGGGATAATCTTTGTCAGGGTCGAACTTGTCCATTACCTGGTAGGTGCGGTTAACCATCAAGATCACCAGAATTCCTCAATTCGTAATAAACCGCTGGAAAAATACTCCCAGTCTAAATAATTCGAACAACATAATAGTTCAAGGATTTTTTATACAATATTGAAAATTTACACCAAGACTGGGGACGATGGTACTACGGGGTTGCAAGGTAATTCCAGAGTGTCAAAATCGCATCCGAGAATAATTGCTTATGGTACAATTGATGAAGCAAATGCGGTATTGGGAATTGTGTTGTCTTATGAATTAGATAAAGACATTATTACGTTGTTAGATTTAATCCAAAATGAATTGTTTATAGTTGGCGCTGATCTTTCAAATCCAAACATGGAAGATCAAAAAAACAGAGTTACGATAGACATGATAAATAATTTAGAAAAAAACATTGACAAATACGAAGAAGAGTTATCTCCTCTGACTAATTTTATTCTACCGGGTGGCAATATCATTGCATCTCAACTTCATCATGTTAGAACCATTATTCGAAGAGCTGAAACATGCGTCATACAATTAAGCGAACAAGAAAAAATCAATAACGATTGTGTCAAATACCTTAATCGTTTATCTGATCTTTTTTTTGTTTTAGGACGTGTATTAAATAAAAGAAATGGGCAAAAAGATAGAATTTGGAAAGTCTGAAAATCAGTTCCTATTTTATATGATCAATTTGTGCAAATTCAATTGGGGTTGATAAAATAATCTATTTGTGCCTCATTCCCTTGCATCATTATTTGTTTATGCACTATTGTTTTTATTCGAAATTCTTATTTCTTAGCATTTGTGTAGTTTAGTGAATGTGAATGGGCAAAAATTATGTTGAAAAACAAATGAAAAAATTACTAATTGAAGAGCAGGAAAAATTAGAAGAAGAAGTAAAAGAAGCAGTTAGAAATCGATTGAAAAAAGGGACTTCTGAGTAAATTTTCCTTTTATTGAATTGTCTAACTTTATTTTGATTACGTTATTGATTCTAGATCTATGGGATCATGATCTTGTGTATTTTTACCATGTTAGTATGGTAAAGACAACTTTTAATTCCTCAACTCAAAGCAATTTTGTTGTGCCAGCGTAGCTCAGCCTGGGAGAGCACTCGGCTGAAGACCGGGCCGTCGGGCGTTCAAATCCCCCCGCTGGCACTCTACTATGTGTTCAAATTTCAAAATAGATACTATGCCTCAAAAATATGTAATCCATCCGAGCCTAGTATTATGGGATGAATTTGTTCACTATGTTCTACTCCACGAAGTTTTTTGATTTGAATGGTCTGTCTTATTGTATTTTCTATCACTTGACTATCCATTTGAATAATTCCAGAAGTAACAAACCACTCCAAAGGAATCTCGTTATTCTCGGAATATTCTGATATTATCAGTGATGTTACCCCGTAATTTTCCAATGCCTGGATCATTCCCTGCAATCCCTGTCTCATGTAGAATTTATCAGAATACTGCATTGCCAAGATGGTTATGGAATCAATTACCACTCTTTTTGCTTCCACTCTTTTGATGCTGCTTAACAGTAATTTGGTCAGATGCTCAAACGGTATCTGCTCTCCTCTGTACAGAGAATC
>Ga0209520_10001232_pt1 | contig 14478 bp, 16 predicted proteins | sample Rifsed16ft1_FD_184009 | JGI IMG/M metagenome (GOLD analysis project Ga0209520, IMG submission 184009) | Soil microbial communities from Rifle, Colorado, USA - sediment 16ft 1 (version 2) | ecosystem: Environmental > Terrestrial > Deep subsurface > Rock core/Sediment | place: Rifle, Colorado...
TAGTAAAGGCGCAGTCGTTCATTATAATTTCCCTGTAGAGGCTGTGATCTAATTTCTATTGGTCTGGTCTATATGCTCGAAATTTTTCGGCTGGCAAGATTCAGGTTCACCGTCTGCGCCAAAGAGCGCATACGCTTCCCTTCCTATAAAGGCTCTGCCTTTCGCGGTGGTTTTGGATATGCCTTTAAACGCGTAGTATGCGTCATCAAAAATAAGGAATGCGATGATTGCCTTTTAAAGCAGAAGTGCATCTATTCGTATATCTTTGAGACCCCGCCCCCGGCAGATACCGAGATGCTCCGGCTCTACCCCAAAGTTCCTCACCCCTTTGTCATCGAACCCCCGATTGATGAAACACAGACATTTGAACCTGGCGAGGCATTTTCCTTTCATTTAATCCTCATAGGTAATGCGATTGATTACATCCCCTACTTTATTTACACATTTACAGAGTTGGGAAAACAGGGGATCGGGCAGGGCAGGGGAAAATATGACTTGTTGCAGGTGGAAGGCATTGGTTTGGAAAACGAGGCTGTCCAGATTTACCATAATAAAACACAAACACTTACCAACCATTATCCCATAATCCAAGCCCATCAAATGTGTGCTAATTCCCATTCGAAAGAAACGCACAACGAAACAATAACGCAACAAAATCCCCACTATCAAGGGGGGACAGAGGGGGGTGTAGAAGGTACTTCTCAGGGAAGTAACCGTAACAATAAAATAAACATCTCCATTCTTACTCCATTACGACTCCGTTTCGACGGTCATATAACCGATAAAATCGAATTCCATGTCCTCATCAGAAATCTCCTGCGCCGCATTTCCTCACTGTCCTATTTTCATTGTGGTGAAAAATTTCAAGTTGACTTCAAAGGTCTCATCGAGAAGGCCAGGGCAGTAAACCAGACAGCATCGGATATCCATTGGTATGACTGGAAACGTTATTCAACCAGGCAGGAAGAATGGATGTCTTTGGGCGGTGTAACTGGCACAGTTTCATACGAGGGTGATTTAACAGAATTCATGCTCTTATTAAGGCTGGGAGAGTACGTGCATGTGGGGAAAGGGACCTCGTTTGGGCTGGGGAAGTATGAGATTTTGGAATTTCAATAATAGGGGTGGCACGGACAAACCATGTCCCAGGATGTCTTGAACGGGGATTGTTTGTCCGTGTTTGATAGTGAATTCTTATGTGCGGTTTGTATTTACCGCAGATGTTACGGAGATTAAGTCTAATAAAATGCCCAGAGGGCAGACAGCTAATAGCCAGGGGTAAAGCCCCTGGACAGGGAAATAACACATAATCAACCCCAAAGGGGTGAAAGAAAAAAGAAGATAAGGGAGAGGCTTTTGTAGTGAAATGCGTCCATTTTCCGAGATTTCCCCTCTAAAAAGAGGGGTAAGGGGTGTGTTTCACGGACACGCGGAACGGTTAAGGAGTAACGAACAATAATCATAGAAAAGTATAGGTAAGAGATGAAACAAACAAGTATCTATCTTGACACGTCGGTTATCAACTTCTTTTTTGAAGAAAGAGACCTTGAAAAAGCAAATTCAACAAAAGAACTTTTTAGAGAGGTACACCTGGGTAGATTTATAGCATCCATCTCCGAATTAGTTTTAAGAGAAATAGGCGATGCCGGTGATGCCAAAAAGAAGTTGTTATTGTCACTTGTCAGTACTTATCAACCCAAAATATTGAAAGTAACTTCTGAGTGTTTGAAATTAATGGAGAAATACATGGAAAACAAAATCTTTCCCGTTAAGTATAGAGATGATGCACTTCACGTAGCCATTGCATCCATTTACGATATGGATGTTGTGATAAGCTGGAATATGGAGCACATGGTAAAGCTTAGGACAAGACGCGAGGTAAGGGCAGTCAATATCCTTGAAGGATATAAGGAAATAGAAATATGCACCCCTTTGGAGGTAATTGAAAATGACTAAAGAATCAAGCATCATGGCGGAAATACACAAAATACGGGAACGGTTTTATCGGAAAACGAAAAACATATCTCCTGTTGAACTACTAAACTTGATTAGAACCCAGAGTAAGAAAGTGGAGGAAGAATTGTTTCAAATACGCCCTAATCAAGAATTGGTGGTGAGGAAAAGGTATAAAGTGCCTGAACCAGAAGCAATGAAAGAGATACATCAGATACGAGAACATGGGGGTAAGTATGGGAATAGGTAACAGCATGGAATACTGTGAGAAACCCGTTAGAAGGATACGCATTTCGTAAACCGTATCCGTTGTCCGTGTCCGATTCCCCTTAGTCAAGACCTCGTCATGAGCGAAGTCGAATGAGGGGTAAGGGGTGTGTTTCATGGACACGTGGTACGGACATCGAAAACCATGGAAGAAAGCCTTAAAGCAGAAAGACTTTTAATCAAAATTGATGGGTTTAAAGAATGGCTATTGCGACAGATTCAATTATAGAAATAGTTAAAAGGTATGTTGAAATACTGGAGAAAAACGGCATCGAGATACGAGAGGCAATCATCTTTGGCTCTATTGTAAAGGGAACGGCGAAGGAGTGGAGCGATATTGACGTTGCGTTAGTTTCACCTGATTTTACAGGAGACAGATTTGAAGATCGCAGAAAGATAGTGCCACTGAGGAGGAATACTGATAATCGTATAGAGCCATCCCCTTCCGACCCGAAGATTTTTACGATGGAGGAATGCTGGTTGAGGAGATAAAAAAACAGGAATAAGGCTTCATTTACCGTGAATCGTGTCCGTTTTGCGTGACCGTGGATAATTGTAGGAGCACCCGTGGAGCGTGTCTGTTGCTGGTATCCGATTCTCCTTAATCAAGACCACGTCATGAGCCTTCGGCGTGAGCTCAGTCGAAGGCGAAGTCGAATGAGGGGGGTGTTTACTGACATCAACAATATACACTGATCACTGATACAGGAGGAATTTATGGATGAAAGACAGAAAAGAGAATATCAAAGTGTAATCTTAGGAGCGTTATTACATGATATAGGGAAATTTATACAAAAACCAGAGGGAAAAAGCACAGCACATCCTTTGGACGGTAGTAATTTCCTTGCACAGTACAAAGAACACATAAACAATATTGGTTTTGATTTTGAAACCATAAATTTCATCAAAACGGCGAATATGCAAGAAAGGTAACCAACCCACAACAAAAAAACTTGGTTACTATTATCGCATCTTCTGATAGTGCTGCTAGCGGTGAAAGAGATTATGAAATGCTTCATGAAAAACATAATGAAAAAAAATTAAGTTACTACCCTTTAGGCCCTGTTTTTGCGCATATAAAACTAGATTTAGATGAAGAATTGGATATTGTTAAAAATTACAAGAAAGAAGAATACCACTATAAGCACGAAATTCTTTCTTTTTCAAATATCTTCCCTTCTTGTTATCCTTTGCCAGAAGATAATGGAGCAAAAGAAATAATCAAAAGTAATTACAAAATACTTAAGGATGGATTTAAGGAGGATTTTGAAAAGCTATTAAATGGTATTTTATCTATTAAAGACCAAAATCAAAAAATGAATGTCTTTCTGGTTTCACTTTATTCCCTCTTGTATAAATATACCTGGTGTATTCCAGATGAAGTTGGACGAAAGATAAGAGATATATCCCTCTTTGACCACACAAGAATTTCCGCAGCTATATCAGCTTGCCTTTACGTTTTTCACTACAAGAACAACTCACTTAACAACGTTGAGAGGGTTTCCAACGAAAGCAAATTCCTTTTAATTGAGGGAGACCTGTCTGGTATTCAAGACTACCTCTATGATATTGCTAATGTAGGGGTTGGTGGTGTTGCAAAACGTTTGAGAACACGTTCCTTTTTCCTGCAAGTCCTTGTAGAGGTTGTCTCACACAGAATACTTCATGAGGTTGTGGGAGAAGATATCGAACTTCCCCTTATGTGCAAGATTATGTCAAGCGGCGGCAATTTTATTATCCTCGCACCAATGATACCAGGAATAGAAAACAGACTGGCGACTATTAACAAAGAATTGAATGAATGGCTCTTTAAAGAATTTCAGGGCGATCTTTCTTTTTCTATTGCATCTTTGCCAATAACCGGCAATGACTTTGAAATAAAAAGACCCTCTCATGAAAGTTACATAACACAAAAACTTACAGACCTTCATGAACTGCTAGAAATGGAAAAAAGCAGAAAACTATTTTGCTTCCTTGCTTCCAATGATAATAACTCGTTTCGTTGGAATGAAGACAGCTTTCTTTGGGAAGAAAAACCCTTTCCTTATGGTGACTGCCCATCATGTAAGAAAAATCCTGCAAAGACAGATAGCAATCATGCGGATGAACGTCTATGCGAAAGATGTGCCTCAGACAGAAGATTTAGTGAGGAGTTTATAAATGCTCATTATATTTGTTATTCCAAAGAAAAACTAATGTCTAAAAAGAACAATGTATATGAATTTTTCTATGGAACAGAAAAATATTGGGTAATTCTTGCTGAGAATGAAGGAGACATACCATCACATGCTTACTTAGTTCAGATTGGCAGTCCAGAAAGTATGATCTACAACAAACCCGTCTTTTTAAATCCGTATGCAAATTATGTTTCATTTTTTAAGAATGAAGAAGATTTGAACGAGTATTGTAAAAAATCTTGTGGTAAAGAATCATTGCTCAATACATGTGATTTTTATAGAAGTTTAACTGATCGTAATTACCAAACAGAAAAAGGTATTAAGCCTTCGGGTTTCCCGGCGGTAAAACCATTCGATTGTCTTGCCTCCTCTTTAGATAGTGAAAAATTACTAGGAATTACGAAGGCAGATGTAGACAGGCTGGGCTTTATATTTAAGAAAGGATTAGGGGATGACAAAACAAGTCTCTCCAGAATAGCTACCCTTAGCAGAATGTTGGATTTGTTTTTCAGTGGTTGGATGGACTACACCATACAAAATAATGAAAAATTCCATGAAACGTATACAATTTATTCAGGCGGGGATGATCTCATGCTTGTTGGGCCGTGGGATAAAATAATTGATTTGTCCACCCATATTGCAAATAATTTCAGAAGTTATGTAGCCTATAATCCCCAGGTAACTATTTCCACAGGCATTGCAGCAACAAAACCAAAATTCCCTATCGCTAAATCATCAAAACTTGCTGGTGCATTTCTCGATAAGGCAAAGGAAGGGGAACTGCTTAAAGAAACAGGGAAGTATGGGAAAAAGAATCGGCTTCATTTATTCGGAACTACTGCAGTTTGGTTTAAGAAAAGAAGGGAGGAAGTCGAAATTAAAAAGCTTATGGAATGGTCAGAAAAGATTTTAAAAGGTATGGAGGATACCTCTGATCAGAGAATTACCAGTGGTGAGGTGTATAGCATTCTAAAATATTCTGAAATGTGCAAGGAATGGCTTGCTGGAGAAGGAAAATGCATTGAAAATTTGAGATATTTATCTCTTTTGGCATACATCATAGGGCGTAAGAGAAAAGATAAAAATACGTTGGAATGTTTCAAAGTATTTATTGATGATATCAATGAACAAAACCTTTTTGCTAAATTCAGGATACCCATAACGCGGGCTTTATTAAAATACAGAGGAAGGAGGGATAAAAGTGGCACAATCTAAACCAGGAGTACGCGATTACCAAAATCCTAAGTTTGAAGCTTTGGATATCTCATTTTTAAACCAGGGGTTTTACGACAAGAACAATCTCAGGCAAGAACTTTTAGATCAAGAGGCAAAAAAACTTGGGCAGAGATTTGGTCCTAAGGGAGGATTCGATAAAGTATCCAGCGCCCAGATAAGACGTTTTTTTGGAGATGTGAGAGAGTTAGAAAACAGATTAAAAAGCAAAGTAGATTTTGAATCGGAAAAACCGACGGAAATGGAAGAACACTTAGCAATAGTAAAGATGTTGAAATCCAAGCTAGCCTATTCTGCTGGCAGGGGGGTAATATCAAAATCCTTCTCTGAGACTTTATCCAAAGCAATTGACCAGATCAAAACCCCCAGGGATTTTAAGGCGTTTGTGCTTTTCTTTGAAAGTATTGTTGGATATTACTATGGCGAAGGAGGAGGTAAGATAAGATGACACCAGACAAGATGATAATAGCGGATAAAATACAACTGTTGGGTTACCAGAAGATTGAAGGAAAAATTGAGTGTTTAACAGGCCTTAGAATAGGTGGGGGTACTGAGGTGATTGAGATTGGAGGGCTTGATAATACGATATTAAAGCACCCCGTTACTGGTGAACCTTACATTCCTGGCTCATCTTTAAAGGGTAAGATGCGTTCTCTCCTTGAGCTATATCTTGACAAAGTGGGTAAAGGTGGAGTTGTTCATACCTATTCATCAGAGAATTGTGGTTTTAATTGTGAGATATGCAGGCTTTTTGGTGTTGGGGGCGCAGAAGGTTCTCCATTTGGCGCTGGGAGACTGATAGTAAGAGATGCCAATATTGAGTCCATAAACGGGCAGCAACCGTGGGAGCGCAACCTAACAATGACAGAAATCAAGTGGGAAAACGTAATTAACCGTATTAAAGGAACTGCCGAACGCCCAAGGCAGATGGAAAGAGTGCCTGCGGGTACTTTTTTTAAATTTAGGATTGATTACCGGATGTTCTCCGTTAAGGAAAAAGAAGGGCAAGAAGACAATGGCAATGGTGATACGAAACTTTTTGAGTGGGTCTTGAAAGGTCTCAAACTTATAGAGCTTGATACCCTGGGCGGTTCTGGCAGCAGGGGTTATGGGAGGGTTAGTTTTGGCACAGTGACTGTAACTGATATTGATGGCAAGGAAAGAACTGTAAACATTGGTAATGATATAACTATTAAGAAAACTGTTTAGGAGAATCCTGATGGAGCCAAAGACATACAGGCTTGCCATAGAACCCCTATCTTCATTTTTAACACCACTTGACGCCGACACTATCTTTGGCCATATTGCATGGATTGCGGCGTACAGAGAAGAAGAAAAAGTTTTTCAAAAACTACTTAACGATTTTAAAGCAACGCCGCCATTTGTCATATCTTCCGGTTTTCCGGAAGGCAAACTTCCCGTACCAGTGCTTGGGCCAATTAAAACGGAAGATAAAAAGATTTTATTAGAAGAGTTATCTAAAAAACCCGTAGACCTGGAAGACGAACTGAAGGAAATAAAGAGGATTCGTTATATTTCCATCCACGATTTCAAAAATGGTTTGATAAATAAATTATCAAGCATTGACATGGTTCGTTATTTGTTAAGAAATAGAAGATCGCTCATTGATAATGACAACCTGCATAAGGAACAGGTTATTATGCGTACAGCAATAAACAGATATAGAGGATCGGCAGAGGAGGGAAGATTGTTTGACCATTCGGAAATTTTCTATGACAAAGGAACAAAGATAGATATTTGGATAAGATTTTTTGATATCGAATATAGAGAAAAAGTTGAAAAGTGGTTTCGTTACCTGGAATCTCATGGCTATGGGGCAAATGTATCTACCGGTTCAGGACAGTTCAGGATTAACTCTTTTTCTGAAGCAGAGGGGCAGCTTCCTGAATCTTCATCACCCAATGCGTTTATGACAATCTCTAATTTTACCCCGAAAAGAACAGACCCCATTGATGGTTATTACCATTATACAATTAAAAGGGGAAAACTTGGTGGGCACTGGTCTGCTGTTGGAGTTGATGGTTGTTCAAAGGCTAATGTGTGGAAAAGCCCCCTTGTGATGTTTGAACCTGGATCAGTATTTAAAACTGAAGGCGAATTGCAGAGATTTTACGGAAGGATAGTAGAAAACATCTATCCTGCCTATCCGAATATAATACAATACGCCCTTGCCTTTCCTATTGGAGTCAAAATAACGGGGTAAAACATGGAAGACTCAATAAAACGATTTCCTTTAATAAAAGAATTTCGATTTATCCATGGAACAATACCAGTAAACTCTTCTTTAAAACTTAAGTATTCAGATAACAGTGAAGAAGAAAAGGAAAAACTGATCCATCGCATAATCAATACAGAAACAGGCGGTTGCTTTCTTATTACAGGTTATAGAGGGGTTGGTAAGACTTGTTTTGTTGACGAAGTTATACAAGAAATATGCAACTCTGAGAAGAATACAAAGGGTAAATCTACCCTTTGGATTAAGCTTAATTTGGCTAGAGATTTAACATCACTTAATTTGATGCACCAGATAATACGTAACTTTTATGAGGTTGTTGAGAGAGAAAAAGAAAGTATCAAAGATAAAAATGTTTGGAAATGTATTCAGAAGGCATACCTCAGGACAATCTTAAAGATGAAGTCCTCATCTGAAGCAGCCCAAAAAGAACTCCTTTCCAAAGCAATTCATTCTAGCGCAGTGGGTGAGATTAAAGGGGGTATTTTAGGATTTCTATCTGGTAGAGTTAAAACAGGAATATTGGGGAAAAGAGACAATTCCAAGGAGGATGCCTATCGGCAAACAGTAGATGTTTACGATCTGGACTACGACGAGAAGACTGCTGAATCTGACATAATTAGGATAGCAGAGCTATTGAAACGTGCTAATCATATGCTCGTTGTGGTTCTTGATGAAATGGATAAGCTTATTGAAAGTGACACCCCTGAAAGAGGCAAAAATATAGAAAGTATAGTCTCTGCATTGAAAAATGTATTTTCAGCTTCTGGTCTCATTTTTTTGCTGGTCGCAGGTAAAGAATTTTATGATATATGGGTTGAAGACAGGAAGAAAGAGGACAGCATCTATGAAAGTATATTCTCATACGACTTTTACATAAGCAAGGACTGGGATATCGGAGCAAGGATGCTAAAAAAATATGTTCCTGGAGAAGATAAATTAGAAAACTTTGGGCATTATCTGAATTATGCAGCAAAGGGAATTTTAAGAAAGGCATTTCATGAGTTTAACAAATTCGTTACATGGGAAGACGGAAAAGCTTATTTAGAACTGAGTGAAAAGGATGTTAAGAAAATTACTTTCTACGGAAACCTCCAAAAGATTCTTCAAGATGAAGTTGATAAAACATTAAATGGTTTAGAAAAAACACCACTTTCCACAAGAAAATTGGATAAGCTGAGGTACATTATCTATGAGAGGGTAATAGGTAAGATTTTGGAAGGGCGTAGTTTTGATGCAGGTAATTTGCAGGATGAACTCATACAAAATTTTAAAGAAGAAGAACATTTAATTAAGGGCATCTTTCAACCCCTTCTGAAAATTTTAGAAAACAATGGTTGGTTAGAAAAAGAAGAAGCCATGTATTGCCTTGCAAAAAAGAAAGTAGGAGAAAGAGCTGATTTTGAAGGATCTCGTGAGGTTTTTACCCAGATTGAGAAAAAAGAAGGTGACCAAAGGATCAAATCAGAACAATTAACAAGAGATGCAGAACGACTAATTGATGAATCAAAAGAATCTGAGGGAGAGCAAATTGTACCAATTAATATGGAAAAAGTTAAAGATATGCTTGTAGATGCTTTGAAGTTGTGGCCAGAAAACAAGAAAGCCAGGATATTATGGGATGAGGAAATAGAACCATATATTTCTTATCAAAAATAAGTTAGTGTGAGACACACTATTTTTAGATAAAAAAAACAAATAAAAACCTTAGGAGGCGACTTCTGACATGCTTTATAAATTAACCCTGACTCCATTAACACCTATCCATATAGGCTCTGGAAATACGATAGAACCGTATGAGTATGTCATAACGGAGAAACTCCATAAATTTTATCCAGAGAATTTCATTTCCATTCTCAATAAGAGTGAGCAGGATGAGTTTCTAAAACTCTCTATGACAAATATCCTCGGCATGAGAGAGTTTGTGAGAAAAAAATCTCAAGGAATTTGTAATGCAATGGAATATTCCTTTGAGGTTAGTCCTGCCGCATTAGAAGTCTATGAAAACCGCTTGAAGAATCCAAAAAGCGATTTAAGCGTATATCCTTGTATAAGAACGCAGGGCATACCCTATATTCCTGGCAGTTCTCTCAAAGGCGCTATCAGAACGGCGCTTCTCTATGAGAAAGTAAAAAAACCTGTTACAGAAAAGGATGCTAAGAAATTAGAGGCTGAGACCTTTGGTTATGCAAAGTATAAGGAAGGGATGTACCAATGGTCAGATATCACTGAAGACCCTTTTAAATTTATAAAAATTAGCGATTCGCAGAAAGCAGATAATTCCACCATATTACGATTGGTTACTGTCTATACAAAAGGCATGCAAGGTTGGAGGGAGGATATACCATTATTAAGAGAGGTGAAGTATTCATTGCTTTTTGACAACACGTCTGTCACATTTACATCTATATTACAAATAGTAGAATCTTCTGAGAAAAATGAGGCTTTCAATACAGGAGATATAATTCGTTCCTGTAAAAATTTTTACTCTTTACATTTAAGAGAAGAAAAAAAACATCTATCCTCCCATTCGAAAGCCTGTAAGTGGTATCAAGAATTACAAAATCGGGAAGCATCATTACCTGAGAATGCCTTCCTTGTTCGTCTTGGTTGGGGTTCTGGTTTTGATGGCGTAACAATAAATTATGCCAGGACAGACAGAGAGAGAAAGCGGTCGAGAAGATTGGCTGAAGATGGAATACCACTTGGTTGGGCAGAAGTTACGTTAGGTAATTGAAGGAAGTGGGTTTTGAAAATAGGATGATTACAGGGAAATTGTTAGCAGGCAAATAAAAGGAAGAGGGTATTTCGATGTGGGATTTTTTTAATAAACTTGTAGAACCACTTGAACCATTTGAGATCATTATTAGTCTTATCACAATGATTTTTGCTGGCTATGCATCTTTTCGTCTTATGATGCAAAATAGAAGATTAAAAGAACTTGCAAGGACTGCTCCCAAGATTGAAAATTTTCAGGACAAGATTCGATTTTATGAAGGAATTCAAACATCTAATCCTATTGCTCTAGCCTTATCACTTGTACCTCATGCGCCATCTATTAAAAAAGATGTAGAACAATTTTTAAGTACCATGGGTTGGAAAATGGATGTAGAAGAAATAAATATGAACGGTATAAATTCTCAAAGCGACATAGAGATATTGATTAATCAACTAAGAGAAAAAAGGCATCTTTTTGATCTTCGAGGAAATACGGAAGTTCATCTATTTCTACAAGGCCCTGTAGTTTCAGGAATTTTAATAGGCGCTATGTTTGATCATTGGAAGCCAATAAAACTTTACCACAAATCTACTCCATCCGTTCCAGCAGTCTACCAATATTGGTGTCCACTAATTAAGTAGGAATTATTATATGGTTACAATCAATCTCGATACTTTTTATAGTAATGCTGCGAAATTAAATGATTTGCCTGTTTATGTTCAAAAAGCCATCGAGCAAGCTGGTTCAGGGAACGATATTATTCTTACAGGACGTGCGCCTGTCTGGTTATATCTTGCAATTGCCCATGCATTACATGGTAAGGCAAAGAAGCTGGTATATCGTTCACCAGTTACAGGTGATGTACTGATATTTGATCATAATCCATTTTGATATGATAGAATCTACTATCAACCTTGACTCCCTTTATTTAGCCTTCCAGTCCGTTAAAGAAAACCACGGCTGTGCGGGGGTGGACGGGGTGACTATCGAGCAATTTGAAGGAAATTTGGATATAAACCTCAAAATAATGCACAATGAAATAACTAAACAAACATACTTTCCTCTTCCTTTACTGAAAATTTTAGTTGACAAGGGAAACGGCGAGGCGAGGGCATTGTGCATCCCTTCGGTCAGGGACAGGGTTGTCCAGACGGCGGTTTTACAGCTCGTTGAACCTGTGCTTGAAAAAGAGTTTGAAGAGTGTAGTTTTGCTTACCGCAAAGGCCGTTCAGTAAAACTGGCTGTTTATAAGATTAAGGAATATTACGAACAGGGGTATCACTGGATCGTGGATGCCGATATAGACGCCTTTTTTGACAGCGTGGATCATGCCCTTCTTCTGTCAAAATTCACAAAATATGTCTCTATTCCCTATATCCAAAAACTTATCAAACTCTGGTTGAAGGCGGAAATCTGGGATGGAAAATCTTTGATTGTGCCTCAAAAAGGTATTCCACAGGGGTCTCCCATTTCGCCCATCCTGGCCAACTTGTTTCTGGATGAATTGGATGAAGCATTCTTAAAGAAGGGATATAAGATCGTTCGTTATGCCGATGACTTTATTATCCTCTGCAAAAAACCTGATGAGGCAATGAATGCGCGCCAGTTATCAAAACAGACACTCGAAAAACTCCATTTGCAGTTGGATGAAGAACAAATTACCAGCTTCGAACAGGGGTTCAAGTTCCTCGGAGTCGTCTTTGTCAGAAGCATGATTATGGTACCTTTTGACCGCCCAAAGAAGGAACGCAAGATACTATTTTATCCAGATCCCTTAAACATAGATGACTATCTGATAAAAAAAAGAAGGACGGGCAATCATGGCTAACCTTTATCTGACTGAACAAAATTCCATTTTAAGAAAGAGTGGGGACCGGTTGATTGTACAGAAGGGCGAAGAAATTCTCCTCGATGTGCAGTGCCATAAGATAGACGCCGTGCTCATCTTTGGAAACGTCCAATTTACCACGCAGGCTGTTCATGAGCTTTTCCAACACGGCATAGAAATGGCTATTCTTACCAGGACGGGTAAACTCATCGGACAGATAACATCTCCGTCAACAAAAAATATTACCCTCCGTCTCCAGCAGTTCAAAAAATATTGGGACAATGATTTTAAACTCATACTATCGAAAGCGATTGTGGCCGGAAAGATCAAGAACGGTATTCGTGTAATACAGCTATTTTCTTACAATCACCCCGATCTGAACTTTGAAACGGAAATTACCACACTGAAAACAAGGCTTAGCGATGTCGGGCCGGCAACTCAGATCGAACAGTTGTTTGGACTGGAAGGGAGCGCGGCTAAGGCTTATTTTGAAGCCTTCGGCAAGATGCTCCTGCGTGAGTTTGATTTTCAGGGAAGAAAGAAACATCCAGCCACTGATCCGGTAAACGCCCTCCTTTCCTTAAGCTATACCATGATTTTTAATGAAATCTCATCACTCCTCGATGGGCTGGGATTCGACCCCTACCTTGGTTATTATCATACTGTTGATTACGGCAGGGCATCTCTTGCTTCTGACCTTATAGAGGAATTCCGTGCTCCCATAGCTGACCGGCTCACGCTTCATCTTATAAATAACAGGATTTTCGGGAAAGAGGATTTTTATTCAAATCCTAATGAAGGGGTTTATCTCAAACGTGAATCATTAAAACGCTATTTTGTGGAATACGAAGACACGCTCAATCATGAATTCACCCATCCGCAAACGAAGGAAAATACCACATTTAGAAAATGCTTCCGCATACAGGCAGAAAGACTGGCCGCTCATATTCAAAATGGCATCCAGTATATTCCCTTTGAGATGGAGATATGATACATGCTTTACGTTGTTTCTTATGACATACCCGACACGAAAAGGAGGACTAAGCTGGCCAAGACGCTTGAGGATTTTGGTGATAGGGTGCAATACAGTGTTTTTGAGTGTATATTAGATGGCAGCCTGTTAAATAAAATGGTGGCAAGAATACATAAAATCGTTTCCGAAGAAGAGGATAACGTTCGGATATACACCCTTTGTGCAAGTTGTGAAAAAGTTATCAAGATCGTTGGCCAGGGAAAGTTAACCAAAAATGAAAGTATCTATATAGTTTAAAAGAAAGGGTTGACGAAACTATAAAGTAAGGCCAAAAGAGGGGCAGTTACAGGAAAAATTGAAAGTGATGTAGTTCAGCATGGTTAAGTTAAAATTTTGGTTAAATTTTAAGGAGGTGACGACCTAAAATGAGAGTGAAAAAAGGAGGTTACAGAAAATGTCTTTGCAAGTGTTTGTATCTCTTATCGTTAAAAGGGGTGCCGTGTGAATCATTGACCTGATGTAGAAGGGATTGCGACGCTGGCAGCGGGGCTTTTATTACGGCCCCGATTTGGCGTGTGAATCATTGACCTGATGTAGAAGGGATTGCGACTCTTTGTCCGCGACTCAACGAAATAAAATACGGAATGTGTGAATCATTGACCTGATGTAGAAGGGATTGCGACTTGTTTTCGTAAATATTATTGAAAAGCCATAATCTGTTTTGGTGTGAATCATTGACCTGATGTAGAAGGGATTGCGACTCTTTATAGGAATGGAATAGAAAAGCTGTTTTTTCGTGTGAATCATTGACCTGATGTAGAAGGGATTGCGACTTATACAGATTAGGGTCACTTTGTGGATTTGCATAAGTTCCTGTGTGAATCATTGACCTGATGTAGAAGGGATTGCGACCTCCCAGCAACATTGAAGCGATACAACCACCAGACACGTGTGAATCATTGACCTGATGTAGAAGGGATTGCGACGGCCCGTTGGAGTGAGAGAGAAAGGGAGGAGTGAAAGGAAAAAAGCATGAAAAGGATAGTAGTGCGCACTAAGCAGTTTCTTTTCACT
>Ga0209520_10001233_pt1 | contig 14472 bp, 18 predicted proteins | sample Rifsed16ft1_FD_184009 | JGI IMG/M metagenome (GOLD analysis project Ga0209520, IMG submission 184009) | Soil microbial communities from Rifle, Colorado, USA - sediment 16ft 1 (version 2) | ecosystem: Environmental > Terrestrial > Deep subsurface > Rock core/Sediment | place: Rifle, Colorado...
CGCCGCTCGATCCGGGCAAGATGCTGGTAGCGATGACGCTCGAGCAGGCGATCGTGCGCGCGCTGGACACCAACCTCGACATCCAGAGTGCGCGGCCGCACCGAGCCGGGCACGACCTCGACATCGGCCTCGAAAATGAGCTCGCTCCGGGTAGTCTTTACCCAATCCTGTTTTCCCAGCCGCTCGATCAAGATATCTTTGATGCCCGATAGCATGCGCAACATCAGCGGGTTCAAGCCGTAGACTTGCATCGCATAGTCTTCTACTTCCATATTGTTGAGGCCGCGGATCATGACGTACATGTCCAGTGTCATCGTGCCCTGAACGAGCTGGAGCATTTTACGCCCGGCCTTGCGCATCCAGCGGTTGACCATTTTGCGTTTATCAGCAGTTCTGGAGTCCGAGGCTCGTTCGGCAAAGGTGGCCTCGGTGGCCGAAGAGGCATTGGGCAATCCAAGCTTGGCGCCGGTCTGTCCGGTGATTTGGCGCTTGTCTTCGGTCAATAGCTGGATGTCTTTATACAGATCGGGGGTCTGGCCAGGGTCGGTCAATATGACTGGCGGATTTTTAATGCTCGTGATCTTGACCCCTTCCATGTCTCTGGTCGATACCAACGCCTTTTTCGCTTCCTCTTCGTTGTCAAAAGTCGATTCATCGTAATAGTATTTGCGCGCGCTCCGTCCGGCCCCGGCGGTGATCTGGGTGCGCCGGATATTGTATTCCTCTTGCACTGGTTTCCAGGCAAATACTTCGGGGAGCGGCCAGGGGCTCGGTTTGGGACCGAAGATCGGATTAAAAGCGGATAAAATGGCATAGGGATGATCTTCGATGCCGTCGGGCAGCGCTCCCTCGACTAAAAAATCTTCGAAGTCTTGGCCTTCGGCGTATATATACCACTGTTTGCGTTTGATATCGTAACACTCGCTATAACAAATCATCTCGTCGTGATCTTGTTCGGTCTCATAGCGGGTGGAATTTTTTTCCCGGTCGGGATCTGCGCTGTAATTGGATTTGAGTCTTTCCCGCAGTTCTTGGGGAAATCTCTCATCGGTTCTGGCCTCTTCCAAAGAGGTGATCACCTCTTCCCCGATCCAAGTCCATTTTCTTTGATCCGGGCCTTGATCCGGCAGCAGCATTTTGCGTGCATCGATCCATTCCCAGCGATACACCTCATCGGAGACGATAAAATTGGGCTCCATCACGGGTTGGCCGCTATCGGGATCGAGCAGCAATTGGGGCTGGCCGGTCTGTCGATCGAGAATCGGCGTTTGATCGGCGTTATGCATGAAAACCGGCTTTCCGGCGCGGGGATTGGGTTCCAACTTGGGATCAAAGATCACTTTGAGTACGCCGAGGCGAAAATAGGACTGGGCGATGGCTAACTCGCCGGACTCTTCCAAGTTATCGTCATGGACTGCAATGGACTGGAGCACGCCTTCGGCCCTCATCAGTTGGCCGGTGGCGGCGGGCCCGGCGCTTTTCGGTTTGGCTCTGACCATAAAAGTCGGATTGGTAAAAAAGATCGGAGGCAACTCGGATTTGAGTGTGGCCAAAAAATGATTGAACACCCGGATGCCCTCTGTTTCCTTTCCGAGGTACATATTTTCAAGCTCTTTGAGTTTAAATTCGGTTTCCCAGTCAGAGCGCAGTTTTTTCGCCTTGGCGATGCGATCTTTCCACACTTTGACGCGATCTTTAGACGCTATGGTCGAATCTGCGTCTTGACCGGATTTTCCCGATAAGCGCCCGCGCAGTCTGGAGAACAATCCTTCGTTTTCATGAGCCATGGTTTACCCCTTGACCCCCGCGAGCAAAACTATCTGACGGGGTTACTCTGTAGCTTGCCATCGGAAGTCCCTTCGCTTGTCGTTGCATTTGTTTTTTCCACCAGGCTAAAGTGTTGGGTTTGAGCAAGGGCGCTTTTTGCGCCGCCGGGGGCGGGAACCGCCTCAGAAACGATTTCAGTGAATCCCAGGCGTGATTATCTTTGTCTACCAGCTCCTCGGGTTGATCGCGATGGAGGCCGACCTTTTCGGAGAATTGTTTGAATCTTTGCTGGCCAATCTCCCAGATGAGCTTGGGGCAGTTCCGGGTGATGCGATATAGCGGTTTTTGTGGATCTTTCCAGAAATGTCCGACAAGCCATTCGGCCACCGTGGTATCGCCTCCATATTCGGCTGGCTGGAAATAGACCCCGTTACGTTCGAAGATCCAGGCGGTGGATTTATTGGTTTTGTCTGACTGGGGGACATCTTCGGCCCAGATCGAAGGGTCAGCGATCTTGAAAATTTCTTCTCCGGCGAACGGATTACCTAGAAATCGCCGGCCGTCCTCGGCAGAGATATTTTCGCCTTTGATCATCTTGGCGATTTGATGGGCCGGGACGTAATTGCCGTAAAATTCCCACAATGTCACGATGTCGCCATCGGGCGATACCCCATGAACGTGGTAAGCAGCAGGGTTGCGCCAACCGTGGTCATATGAACCGTAAAGGCGATATCCATGAGGAACAAAAGGTTCGATAACGATTCGTCCATTGGCTTGCCATTGTTCCCAATTGGGGAAAAGCTTGGTTCCTGACAAGGCTCCATAGTCGATTTCCTGCTCTTTCTTCCAGCGCGGGGAGCCGATGCCGCCGGGATAGCGCATGGCTTCGCGCCGTTTCCAATCCTCGCCCGCGATCGTGCCTGGAATGCGCTGGGGATGGGCCGAGTAATGAATCCGCAGGACGGCTACCGTCTGATCTGCCAGGCGATAGGAGAACCCAGGCAGATGAGTCGCGGTATTTTGCTGATCCGGCTTGACGATCGCCTGGAAACTCCCTGGCTCAGCGGAGCTGACGGCGAGAAAAAAACCGCCGCCGGAAACGGCGGGCAAGGCGGCGGTGAAAGAAGCGTCGAATTCGTCCTGGAAGCCGCCTTCATCGGAAAAGACCATAGAGGGATGCTCCGAACGAATGACTCTGGCCCCTTCCGGGATGCCTCTGACTCTGGAGCCCGAGGCCCACGAAATTCTAGCATAGGAACCGCGATTGAGTTCAGTGGTTTTCAAATGGTGCGGCAGTTGATACTCTTGAAAACTCAAGCGCGCCGCGTCGGGGTCTTTATTGAAAACGAGATTGGCCGCGTCATCTTCGTTTTTCGATTGCACCAGGATCAACTGGTAGTTCACGTATTTGGCGCGCCAGTGGATGAAACAGCAGACCAGGTTGGTAATGAACAGATCGCGGCTTTTTTCCACGAACAACACGCCGGACTCGGACAAATAGTCGAGAAATTCCCTGGCGATGCCATTTTGCAGGGCAAACCTGGCCTGTTCCGGCTTGATGAGCTTGCTGCCGGCGAGCAGGCAGTCCAGAAACATCCGTAAATAAAGATAATCGGGGACCGATTTGATGGGGTGTTCGTGATCTTGCTCGTCTTTGGTTTTCAACTTGCCGGAATCGAAAATGAAATAGTGGGCGTCGCGCCGGCAACGCTCTGCTTCTATGGCATGCTCGATGCTCATTGCAGGATATCCGCTTCGGCGGGCGGGGCCTGCTCGGGCTTTTTATTTTTGGCCTGTTCCACCCACTCGACAAAAAGGTTAAACTGATCGGCGGTCAAGTATTTGAGCAGGTCGCCGACGCTAATCTGGGGGCGGGAGTCAGGTCCGCCCGAGGCAAAAGAGAGGAGCCGGTATACCTCATCGATGGTTTTCGCGGTATACGCCATCGTTTTGCCGACTTCCATCGCGGAGACTTGGCCTTCGAATTTTTCCAGCCATTCTCTGGTCACTGAAAGCTTTTCCGCCATCCCATCGAGATCGAGCTTTAAGTGGCGGCGCAGCGCGCGGACGGTGCCGTAGGTCGTATAGTCGGCTTCGGATAAAGCCTTGCTCTGCTTGACCAGGCTTTTGATCGCGTAGAGAACCGCGTCTTCCACGGATTTGGATAGTTTTACCGGGCGGGCTTCGCCCATGTAGACGGAAGTGGTGGGAAGTTTCGTTTTCATGGTGTCAGATCCGAGAGAAAAACCATCCGAGCAGCCAGAGCGTCCAGGCTCCGATCTGGATCAGGAACATTATCCGCAGGAAATAAAACCCGGCTATTTTCTTCCAGCTCAACCTCGACCGCGTAATTTGCCAATACTGAGCAAAGCGCGAAAAAGGCGAACTCGGCGATCTGGCTTTGAGCCCTTTGGGCGCCCATTTCCAGCAGCTCCCAGGCTTCATCGGGCATCTCAATAGTGAGTGTGGGCATGGATGAAAATATCGAGCAGGGCACCGCTTTGCAAGATCGTTTCGGTCAGTGGAATGCCACGGCCGCGGGCGAAGCTCAAAAGCAGAGCATGAATGGCGATAGCTGCGGCCTCCTCGGTATCGCAGCCGTTTTCGGCAAACAGGTTGACCAGATCCTTAAAGACGGCGACCGGCAAGCCGAGGCGAATGGAAGTCACGTCCACAGATGCCGTATAACAGAATGGAAAAAATCCTTCAACAGAAAATTTCTTGACACCAGGACGGCGAATCTTTTACATTGGCGGACATGTTCCCGCTCGCGGATCGCTACCGTGAGTCTTTCCCTTCCGGGCGGGGCCGGTCCTCCAGCCGGCTCCGCCTAGCATCTGGAGGTGCTAAATGGACAAACCGTCCATAGTCGATACGATCTCGCAATATTTAGCGCTAAAGCCTTCGGGTAAGGAATGGAAAGCCTGTTGTCCATTCCACGAAGACAAGCACCCAAGCTTTTCGGTCAATGAGGAATCTGGGGTTTTTTATTGCTTCGGTTGCGGCGCGACCGGAGATGTTTTCGATTTCCTCATGAAATGGAGCGGAAAAGATTTCAGAGAAGTCTGTGCTCACCTTGGAATTCATGGGTTGCACAAGCGAGTGATCCCGGATGATACCCGCATTGCAGCGCGAAAAATCAAAGATTGGTCGGTTGAAATCTCCGTACGGATAGCCGATCGGCTGATTGAGATCGGAGCGAGGGCGCAAATGGCGCGCGATATTTTGCGCGAATCCTTTGCCGACGTAGCGTTGATCAAAACAGAGCTTGAGGCATCAGGCCGTGAGTGGGCCATCTTGGAAACTCTTCATGAGGATCTGATTGACCCGGAACAGTTAGTCTCGCTATACGAACAACGTGAGGCGCTGGAGGGGTTGATAGATGGCACCACCATTAGAGCGAGCGCTTGAGAAAAAACTACAAGACGCCCCGGCCGAACAAAAAGCTAAAATTCTGACCCAGCAGAATCTCTGGCCCGAATTATTGACGGCCAAAGACATTCTCAGTCTACCGCCGGACCCGACGCGATGGATATGGCATCAGTGCTTACCTGTTGGCGGATGCTCGATGCTCGTAGCAAAGCCAAAGGTCGGCAAGAGTACATTTGCGGTCTGCCTGGCCTTGGCCGTTGCGCGGGGAATGACATTTTTAGGCCGCGAAACACAGCCTGGACCAGTAGCCTATCTTTCCCTTGATGCGTCGTTACAAGAAACCGCCGAGCTGTTTCTACATTTCGGCTTGCGAGAAATCGACCCGATCTTTTTCCATGCCGGCACGGCGCCCAGGGATGCGGTGACGTGGATTATGCATAGAATCAAGCAGAATGGCGTGAGGTTAGTCATAATCGATACGCTTCAACGCCTGTTCCGTTTCCAAAATATCAACGATTACTCGGAAGTGACTAACACGATTGAACCGCTATTAGACTCCGCACGGCAGCAAAATTGCCACGTTATGCTCACGCACCATGCCAAAAAGGAAAGCCTGGACGATCTTGATGCCTCAGTCGGGTCAACGGCTCTGCGGGGTATGTTTTACCAGTATTTGCATATCAAAAAGTTACCAGAATCAGATACGCGGATTCTACGAACCGAAGGACGCGGCGGCCGCAACTTCCCCGAATACGCCTTACGATTTGACCGCGAAGGCTTCCTGGAGTTGGCCGGCACTCGGGAGCAAAGCGAAATTGAATCTCTTAAGCCTGCAATTTTAGATTACGTCGGCGAAAACCCAGAACAGAGCGTGAAAGAAATCAGAGCAGCAATACCAGCGAAAACTATTTGTGTCGGTAAAGCGATCAGCGAATTAGTAAAGGCGGGCGATATCGAACGCACGGGTAAAGGGAAAAGAGGCGATCCCTTTCTCCATGTTTTAGCTCGCACACTACATTCGGTTCCCGCTACCTATGGGAACCGTATTTTCCCTAATGCAATCAATGATTTAGCAGAGAGTAGTGCAAAATATGGTCGGGAACCGTATTTCGATAACGATAATACAGACTTAGATGGTGTTTCAGATTCGGTTCCCAAAAAAAAAGGTGCCTTATACTCTTATCCTACTACGGCCGGTCTTAAGAAAGAGAATAAAAACGTTTTGGGAACCGAATCCGTTTTTGATGAGAAAATACAAGTACAGCAAGGACTTAATTCGGTTCCCAAAAAACGGGAACCGAATGGGAACCGAATGGAACCGAATCCGGGAATCGAATTATCGAGTAGGCCAACACCGTTGGTTGATAGGCTCTTAAATGAGATTGAAAAAGAGACGAAAAAGTAATCTCCTCACCCCCCCCACTTTACCCCTCGCCTCGTGGCTCTAATGCTTAAATTAGGCCATTCCTGAAGGAGTCCCAATTGGCGAGTCATCACGGAAAATGCGACGGGGGTGGGTGTACCTCCTAGCGGGGTCGTGCGCGTTGGAAAGGGAAGGCCGACCCCTCCCCCTATGGGGTGCCAGAGCCGCCATCTGCGGTGTCCGCCTGGAATGCATAATGGTAATTAAACCAATGGGTTAGATGATATAGTTAAGTATAACTATGGGCCGAGTTGACATAAAATATGTTATCAGACGTCGCACGCATAACTATCTGATTTTACAAGCTTTTCGGGATTGCGGCTGGTAAAACTCGCCGAGCTCGATGCCGATTGCGGTTGCGTCGCAAGGGCCGGCGGCGCATGTGCCGAAATATCGGCACTTGGCCGTGCGGCACCAATCTATCCGCAATATCCTTGGTCCCGAGCCAAAAGATTAGATCATCGCTCGTTACCCAGCCATAGCGACCATGTTTGAGCTTTGTTTTGTATGCTGGGAGCCGACGGGATTGGATTGCCAGTTTAACTGCGCTGGGCGACTGGTATCCGAGCCTCTTGGCAATAGCTTCCAGGCCTCGGTAGAGCATTGTTGCAAAATACAACACAGTTGCGATATTTCGCAACATAAATCTATATTCGATTATTCGAATATGATTTCCCTGCACTCGAATTTAGTGAATTCTGGCACTTACCGAGGGGTGTATGCTAAACCGGGTGAGAACTGACTGATTTAGCATACGATTTAGGTGATTAAAACGTGAGCATCCCTTTATAAATCGCACACTTACATGCTTGGCATCAGGATTGCTTTATTAGTGGGTTGTGCGGAAAAAAACGAAAATATGCGCGCGATGCCTGGGGACCAATAGTTGTGGTAACCCAAGAGTAGTGGCCAATGTGTGCTCCGAGCTCCAGGACGGCACGGTGCTGCGGCAACCAGTGTGCCGAGATTGCGCCGAGGGAGCCAAGGCAGAGATTGCGAGACGTGGCCCATGCCGCGTAGGGCAAATGTGGATAGAGGGGGGGGAATAACGTGGAAACAATCTACTTCACCAAAGAGTTCACCGACGGCATACTCAAGGGCATCCGTGTTTTCGCCTGGGCATCGTTCCCCACGGTAGCACAATGCGCAGAGTATGCCACGTTAGGGCGCAAGGGCAAGGACAAACTAGGCTTGCGCTCCCGTTGGATTATCGTTGATCGATCGTTTCAGAATTATCAGCGTTGACCCCGCGCGAGCCGGAAGCCCGCTGACCGGAAAAGGAGATGACCATGAACACAGATGAAAAGTTTAACTATTGGAGTGAAAGAGCAGCGAGGCTATTCGGCAACTTCTATGCCGAAAAACTCGAACGGACGATGTCACAGATGTTAGAATATGGCGTTAGCCCCACTGCGGTTTTTCACTACGCCAAGCGCGACTTGGAATTAGAAGCTAAATACCCCGGCACAAAAAACTAATATCGCTCCCCGGATGAGCCCAACCGCCGGCCCGGTAAGCTGGCGAGAAAAAGGAGATGAGAAAATGGACGTTTATGAAATTGTCAACCAGCGAATTATTTCCGCTCTGGAAAAAGGCACGGTCCCATGGCAATGCCCGTGGAAAAAAGGCGAGTATGGCATCCCGCGAAATTTTGCCTCGACAAAGCCCTATCGGGGTATCAACACGTTTTTACTCTCGATGACTTCTATCACGATGGGCTATCAATCCCCGTTCTGGGTCACTTACAAGCAAGCCCAGACCTTGGGCGGCCATGTCCGGCAAGGCGAGAAGTCACCGTCAATCGTGGTTTTCTACAAGCCAATGACGAAAGAGGAAATCAATAAAGAGACTGGCGAGTCCGAGGAACATGACTATGCTGTTCTCCGCTACTCTTCCGTGTTCAATACGGATCAATGTGATGGGCTTAAGGTGCCGGATCTTTCGCCAGGCGAGAAGTTCCAGCACGAAGTCATCCCGAATGCGCAAGCAATGGTAGACGCGATGCCAAACCGCCCCACAGTAAATATAAAGGCATCGTCTAAGGCTTGCTACTCCCCTAGTCAAGACTTGGTTGTTGTCCCTGAGATGTCGCAATTCGCGCAAGCTGAGAAGTTCTATTCAACGCTGTTCCATGAGCTAGGCCATTCGACGGGCCACAAGTCCAGGCTTGATCGAGATCTCAAGTCATCGTTCGGCGATCATACTTATAGCAAAGAAGAACTAGTCGCGGAGTTTACCGCCTCTTATCTCTGCGGGATAGCGGGGATTGAAGATCGGACAATTGAAAACTCCGCCAGCTACCTAGAGCATTGGCTGACTGTCCTGAAAGACAAGTCCGCTCGAAAGTGGGTTCCCTGGGCAGCCGGCCAGGCGCAAAAAGCGGCGGATTATATCCGGGGGATTAACGTGGTGAACGTCGAAGAAAGAGAGGCGGCGTAACATGACTATAACTGAAATAGAGATCAGGTTGTTGATGGATGCTCATCCCGACTCGTGGATTTGTGAGATCTGCGGGTCGCCGTTTTCCGATTTGCAAATTCCGGCTGTGGGTCTGGTTTTGTAAGGAATTGATATTTAACTCCAGAGAGAAGGAGATGAGAAAATGACAATTAAGAAGGCGGAACGCCAGGCAATCGCAAAATTTTTCAACAGCAAGATACAAGTATGGCCAAGCCAAAGCACATCACGCGGCCCGGCAATTTATGCGGCTGGATACTATCATCCAGACGATGGTAGTGATCCGGGTGAACGCTATGGCTATGTAGGGCAGTTAGACGATATCCGCCAAGAGATGTCGCAAGCCCCACTGGGTTCATTTTGACCTTAAACTAATATCGCTCTCCCAAGAGCCAAAACGCCTGGCTGCTAACCAGGCGGAAAAAGGAGATGACGGAGATGAAAAAAACATGCCATTTTTGCACGGATCAGTATTTTGTCAGTACTGATTCCCTTTTCGATGGGTATCATTACCTGCAACACAACAAAATTTGCCGCGCTATTGCGATAGCACGGGAGCATCCTGACTGGACTGACGAGAGAATCAAGGCGGCGGCGAAACCGGACGTACTACCCTCGCTACAGCGGAAAATGGAGTAGGACATTGACTTCCCCAGCCCATCTCCCTGGGGAGCGGTGGCGCCCACCAAGCGCCTCAAGCCCGCCTCCGTCAAGGGCGGGCGCGAAAAGAATAGTTATTGACTTTACCCCAACGTCGTAGTAAAAGAATTCACATGAAGATGCTAAGCCTACTCTGTAAAGTGTGCGGCCATCGGTGGTATCCGCAACGGCCGCAAAAACCAAAGGTATGTCCAAGGTGCAAAAATTACGAATGGGAGAAAGGGAAATGAGTTGGAAGAAATATATGGCAAGACTCACTATTGAAATCAGTAATCAAACTTTCATACAGCGTATTTTTTCCCAAGCAAAAACCAACAATGGACTTTATGTCGAGCCTCCCGTTTACCGCCAGGTCGCGCGCCGGCCCGATACCTGGTTGGCGCAGAGAATAGCGCAGCTTGCGAACAAGAGACGCAATGAACCGCGCTAAATTTTATCTCGCTATGGCTTTGTTTTTCGGCTGGCTTGGGGGCTTCTTCGCTTGGTTTTGGTGGCAGTTTTTTAAGTGGGGATGGAGGGTCGGGTTATGAAGTTAGATCTTGCCAAAGCCACTACACAACAGATCCAGGTGATTCAGGGCAAGTACCCGGTCGCTTGTACTCGTTACCTGGTCGCTCTCTGGCATGTCGGCGAGCGACGCTGGCTTATCCGCAGGCACCAATTTGAAGATAGAGAATACGCCGAAAGACATGCCGCTGAGTTATGTCAGGCGCGCAACAGCCACACGCACTGGTGCATTATAAAAATCGAACTACCGGGAGCCAAGATATGACTTGGCCGAGACCATCCAGATTCAGCGAGGAAGCCATGACCGACCGGCTGGTCACGGAACATGCACACGGTGAGCATCGATATCCAGTAATTCAGTGCCCACGGTGTGACGAGGAGTACACACCCGAAGGCGAGCGGGCGTACTGCCAGTTTTGCTATGCGCTTTTTACGCCGGTGCCCGGCCGTATACCGAGCCTGGCATGTCAACACTGTTGGAAGGAAATTCAAATCGGAATAAAAAAAGGAGAATGATATGACGGGAGAAACTAAACCGCAGACACCGGCAATGTTCCTCCAACGATTTGAAGCGAAATTTATCCCCGAACCGAATTCCGGCTGTTGGATTTGGATAGCTGGGCTTCGCACGGGAACAGGATACGGTCAATTCAGAATTTCTCACACTGACAAGCAAAGACTGGCCCATATTATTAGCTATGAACTCCAATTCGGGAAAGTTCCTGATGGGCTACAATTAGATCATAAATGTCGTATGCGTTGCTGCGTAAACCCGCACCATCTTGAGCCAGTAACTTGTCGAGTAAATCTTTTAAGGGGTTACGGTTGGTCAGGAATCCATGCACGCAAAACTCATTGCCCAGCGGGCCATCCTTACGAAGGATCAAATTTACGCACAATACACGGCAGTCGTTCTTGTCAAATGTGCAACAAACTACGGGCCAGAGAATACCGGAACAATCATAAGGAGGATTACAATGTCAAACGGAGAGCAGCCTATAGAGAAAAAAGAAATAATCGCGCGAGCACCACGGCCATTAGTTAAAGCCGGTTTTACGTTTCTTCCCGATACTTGGGAGTCTTTATATGCCTACGCCAAGGAAATTTCACAGACCGACTTCGTACCGAAAAGCATGATCGGGAAACCGGGCGCTGTCCTTGCGTGCTGGCAGAAAGGCCAAGAAGTGGGACTGCCGCCGATGGCGGCGCTCGAATCAATCGCGATCATCAATGGCCGGCCTTCGATCCACAGTAACGGCTATTGGTCGCTCATCATTTCCCACCCCCTCTGCGAATGGTTCCGCGAGACGGCACCCGATGAAGCCCTGAAACAGGGGTATGGAGAATGCACGATCAAGCGACGCGGTAACCTGCACGAAGTCACCCGGCGTTTTTCGATGGAAGAAGCAAAAGCAGCGGGGTTGCTGACGAAAGATAATTGGAAAAATTATCCCGGCGACATGTTGCAGAACCGTGCGCGACATCGGGCTGGCGACGATGCCATCCCGGAAGCCGCACAGGGATTATTGCCGGCCGATGTAGCCCGTGACATTCCAGAGGAGCCGCGCGACGTGACGCCCGAGCCGCTAAAAATTCCGCGACCCATAAAGGAGCCGAGCAATGGTCAACCTGCCGTGGCATCATCTTCTAAGCCTACCGACTCCGAAAATGAAGCACCAGGCGAGGCACACCAAGAAGAAGCGGAACCGGGACAAGCGACAGAAGCTGCGGCAAATGGCGAAAGCAAGCCGGAGAAAGAACCGGAGAAAAGCGTAGAGGAAGTCGCATTGGAGGAAATCGCCGGATACACTGCGGCAACATTCCCGAACCCGAAAGACATTAATCATTTTTTGAAAGGACAGCCGGGGAAGGTCCAGGCGCGGATCTGCGCCGAATACAATCGGAAAAAAAGAGAGCTAGGTCTTTAATGTTACGCGAACGATCAAGCCCGGAACAAATAGTGCGCCGTTTTGAATCGAGATATATTCCCGAACCGAATTCCGGCTGTTGGATTTGGGAAGGAAGTTTGAAACGAGGCTACGGTCATTTTTCTGTTGGGCCGGCCGGCCGTAATAAAATAAGTCAAGCGCACGTCTTTAGTTATGAAATGAAACATGGCTCCGTCCCTCCGGGCTTGCAACTCGATCATCTCTGCCGCGTTCGCTGTTGCGTAAATCACCGCCATCTACAAGCTGTGACTTGTCGAGTAAATGTACTTCGCGGGATTAGCCCTGCTGCCGAAAATGCCAAAAAGACCCATTGTAAACACGGACATTCCTTGAGCGGCGATAATCTTTATCTTTCTGAAGGTTTCCGATATTGCAAGATTTGCAGAGACCGCACACGGAAACGATGGGCATCTCTGCGCAAGTCTCTTTATTGTGTCAACGGTCATCATCAACACGGACAATCATATTGCAGAGAGTGCAATCTGACCCACGCGCAACACTATTGGAAGATCAAAAAGGAACTTGGGCTGTAATGGAGAAATTCCGCTTCGACCCGGAGAGCCACGCATACTATCTCGGCTCCGTGCGTATCCCCTCGGTAACGCAAATAATTAGCGGAGTCGGCCTTATCTCTGACTTCGCCAGGAACGACGCGGCGGCAGAGCGCGGAACGCTGGTGCATTTAGCTCTCGCGCTATTCGGTGCTAACAAGCTCGATTTCAGCACCGTGGATGAGCGAATTATGGGCTGGGTGCTGAGCGGAGTCCGATTTTATGAGTCGATGAAATTCAAGCCGGTCGTTTTGGAAACGCCGGATTATCACCCCGACTATCTCTATGGCTATACGTTCGATGGGATCGGAAGCTCCAGTATGGGAGACATCTTGATCGATTGGAAAACGGGTAAGAAAACCAGGGCAACGGCTTTGCAGCTCGCTGCGTATCTCGATCCGGTGCAGCGCCGTTGGGGCGGCAAATGGAAACGGCTCGCCGTGGAACTCGACGAATACGGTGGAGAACCAAATCTCGCCTATCCGGCGAGCGATCAGCGAACGGATTTTGCGGACTTTTTAGCGTGTAGGCGAGTCTACGATCTTTTAGGAGGACGATGAAAAAAGATTTTCAATGCGAGGCTTGCGCATGTACCTTTATCGATTATCCTTCCAATGAGCGCCGATTTTGCACAGTTCCTTGCTATGAGAAGTGGAAAGCAGCACAACTATCTACAGAAGATCGATTTTGGGGCAAAGTGGAAAAATCCCCAACCTGTTGGCTTTGGAGAGCCGGCAAGAGGCGCCGTGGCTATGGTCACTTTTGGGTCAAGGGTCGCGGCATAATAGCGAGTCGTTTTTCCTGGGAGTTGGCAAACGGCCCTATCCCTCACGACTTGAACGTACTCCACGCCTGCGACAACCCGCCATGCGTCAGACCGGACCATTTATTTCTTGGAACCAAGAAAGAGAACTACGACGATAGTTTCAATAAAGGCCGAAGTACTCAACCGCGCATAGGGAAAGCAAACCCCATATCCAGGCTTTTGGAGAGTGAAATTAAGGAAATTCGCAAGAGGTACGAATCTGGCGAAACTCAACCTAAATTGGGGCAAGAGTTTGGCGTCACTCGGTCTGCGATAGGGAAGGTCGTGCGCCGAGAAACATGGAGGCACGTCTAATGGAACTGGAATCTGAAGTCAAATCTCTGGCCGTTCAAGCCTCAAACTTCAAAATCGCCAACAACGATCAATACCTCACAGCAGGGGAGTTGCGCGAGGCGATCAAGGTACTACGCAAGAAAATTGACGAGTCTTACGACCCGATAATTTCCAAGGCGTTCGCCGCACACAAAGAAGCTGTCAAGCAAAAAAAAGCTCAAGATGATCCGCTGGATAGAGGCGAGAGAGATTTGAAGCAAGCGATGATTGCCTGGACCCAGGCCCAAGAGCAACAGCGTAGGCTGGAGCAGGCGCGGTTAGAACTAGCCGCAAAGCGGCAGGCCGAAGCTGACGCATTAGAATTAGCTTTAACCCTCGAGGCTGCCGGCGCCACAGAGGCGGCGGCAGAAGTGCTGGACGAACCGATCCAGCCGGCTGCAGTGGTGTTGCCAAAATCTACTCCGAAATTGACTGGCTTTTCTTACCGCCGCATCTATGATGCCAAGGTCATTGATCGTAAGGCGTTTCTCGCGGCGATAATTGCCGGCCAGATTCCCGACGAGGCATGGCAACCCAATGAGCAATTTTTGCGGCAACAGGCTGGAAGTCTCAAGGAAGCCCTCAAGTGGCCGGGAGTGGAGTTAACTTGGAAGGATGTCTAGGCAGAGTGCTCGGCTTGATCTTAGT
>Ga0209520_10001238_pt1 | contig 14451 bp, 13 predicted proteins | sample Rifsed16ft1_FD_184009 | JGI IMG/M metagenome (GOLD analysis project Ga0209520, IMG submission 184009) | Soil microbial communities from Rifle, Colorado, USA - sediment 16ft 1 (version 2) | ecosystem: Environmental > Terrestrial > Deep subsurface > Rock core/Sediment | place: Rifle, Colorado...
CCAGCTCCTCGACGATGATGTCCTTAACCTTTTCCTCCAAGTCGCTCATGACGCCCTCTGGGAAAGAGTAGGGGATGGTCACATCACCAAGCCGCCGTCAACCACCAAAACTTGGCCTGTAATGTAGTCGGCAAGGTCGGAAGCGAGAAAGAGCACCACGCCCGCCACGTCGCCGGGGGTTCCCAGGCGGCCGACCGCGATCTGGTCGGTCAGGACCTTCCGGGCCGGATCCGGGAGCCCGCGGGTCAGGTCGGTGTCGATGAAGCCCGGGGCCACCGCGTTGACCAGCACGTTGCGCGAGGCTAGCTCCCGGGCCACGGCCTTGGTGAGCCCGATCAGCCCCGCCTTGGACGCGGCATAGTTCGCCTGCCCCCGGTTGCCGGTGAGGCCGATGACACTGGTGATGTTGATGATCCGGCCCCAGCGGCGCTTGATCATGGTGCGTCCCACCAGCCGCATGGTGTTGAACGCACCCTTGAGATTGGTGTCCAGCACCGAGTCCCAGTCCGCCTCACCCATGCGCACCAGCAGGCCGTCCTTGGTGAAGCCCGCGTTGTTGACCAGGATGTCCACCGGCCCCAGGTCTTTCTCCACCTGGGCGACGGCGGCCTCGACGTCGGCCGTCAGAGACACATCGGCCTGCACCGCCAGCGCGCGCCCCTTGCCGGCCAGCGCCGCCAGCGCCTCCTGGGCGCGCGCCGGATCACGCCCCAGAATGGCCACGTGGGCCCCGGCCCCGTACAGCCGCTCGGCAATGGCCTGGCCGATCCCGCGGGTTCCACCCGTCACCAGCGCGACCTTGCCGCTGAGGTTGATCGTCATGCCGCCCGCTCCAGGAATCGTTCCAATTCATCCGCCGTACCTACGGTCAGGGACCTGGCCTCCGGAAGGATGCGCTTGAGCAAACCGGTGAGCACGTTTCCAGGTCCGATCTCCAGGAAGGTCACATCGCTGCCCGCCACCTCCGCGGCCGCCCGCATGCCTTCCACCCAGCGTACCGGGGCGGTGAGTTGTTCCTCGAGCAGGCGCCGGGCCGTGCCCGCATCCCGCGCGGGTTCCGCGGAGGCATTGGCGATCACGGGGAAGCGGGGATCCGCAAACGCCACCCGGCCGAGCTCGGCCCGGAGACCCTCCTGCGCCGGCGCCATGAGCGGGGAGTGAAAGGCGCCGCTCACCTTGAGGGGGAGCACCCGTTTCGCGCCGGCCACCTTGCACGCCTGCCCGGCCCGCTCCACGGCGGGCGGGTCCCCCGAGATCACGGTCTGGTCCGGGGCATTGAAATTCGCGGCCACGGCCACATCGCCCTCACGGCTGGCCCCGCGACACGCCTCCGCGACGGCTTCCCCGGCGAGTCCCAGCACGGCGGCCATGGTACCCGGCCGGCCCTGTCCCGCCTCCAGCATCAGCTCACCCCGGCGCCGCACCAGCCGCGCGGCGTCGCCTAGGGCCAGCGAATCCGCCATGACGTAGGCGCTGTACTCTCCCAGCGAGTGCCCCGCGGCCGCCATCGGCCGGAGCCCTCGCCGGGCCACCGCGTGGGCCGCCAGCGTATGCGTGAGGATCGCCGGTTGGGCATTGTGGGTCAGGGTGAGCTCGGCCTCCGGACCGTCCCACGCGAGCCGGGACAGCGGGAACCCCAGCGACTGATCCACTTCCTCGAAGACGTCACGGGCCTCCGGGAATCGCTCCGCCAGGTCCCTACCCATCCCCACCCGCTGCGCGCCCTGACCCGGGCACAGCAGAACCACCGTCACCAGCGCACGATCATGCTGGCCCAGGTAAACCCGCCCCCGAATGCGACCAGCATCACGTTCATGCCGGCCGTGATGCGCCCGGAGCGAACGCACTCGTCCAGGGCGATGGGAATGGAGGCCGCGGAGGTATTCCCGTACCGGTCGATGTTCACGTAGACCTTGTCCATGGGGATCTCGGCATGCTTCGCCGTGGCCTCGATGATCCGGATGTTCGCCTGGTGGGGGATCAGCAGGTCGATCTGCTCGCCGGTCATGCCGGCAAGCTGGAGCGCGCGGTCGCAGGCGTCCGCCATGGCGCGGACCGCGGATTTGAACACCTCGCGGCCCGCCATCTTGATGAAGTAGCCCTTGTCCGCGAGGAGCTTCTGGTCCGGGGGGTGGCAGCCGCCCCCGCCGGGCCGATACAAGAGCTGCGCCAGCGTACCGTCGGTCTTGAGATAGCCGGCCAGGATGCCCCGCTGGCCGTTCGTGACCGGGCGCACCAGCGTGGCCCCGGCGCCGTCGCCGAAGAGAATGCAAGTGGCTCGATCGGTATAGTCGGTGATGGTGGACAGGCGCTCGGCCCCCACCACCAGCACGTGGCGGGCCATGCCGGCCGCTACCATGCCTTCCGCCATGGAGAGGCCGTAGAGGAAGCCGCTGCACGCAGCCGAGACATCGAACGCCGCCGCGTTCTTGGCGCCCAGCAGTGCCTGGAGATCGCAGGCGGTGGACGGCAGCAAGCGGTCCGGCGACGCGGTCCCCAGGATGATGGCGTCCAGATCCTCAGGCCCGATGCCGGCATCCGCCAGGACCTGCTCCGCGGCGGCCTTGGACATGAACGCCACCGTTTCGGACGGGCCGGCGATCCGGCGCTCGCGAATGCCGGTCCGCTCGACGATCCACTCGTCCGAGGTGTCCACCATCCTGGCGAGGTCGGCGTTGCTGAGGATCTTCTCCGGCACGTACCGGCCGGTGCCGACCAGCTCGACGAACGGGCGCTTCACGCCACCGCCTCGCCGCCCGCGAATTCGGCGCCGATGTGCTGGCTCAAGTGGCTCTGTACCGATTGGATCGCCACCCGGATGGCGTTCTTCATGGCGCGTGGCGGCGAGCTGCCGTGGCAGATGACGGAGACCCCGCGGATGCCCAGAAGCGGCGCCCCGCCGTACTCGGAGTAGTCCAGCAGCCGGAACACCCGCTGCATGGCGGGTGAATCGAGGACGTCCCGGCCCACTTCCCGGTCCAGCAGGCCGTGGACCAACCGCGCCACCGATTCGTAGAACTTGAGCACCACGTTCCCCACGAAGCCGTCGCACACCACCACGTCGCAGGTGCCGCCCAGGATGTCGCGTCCCTCGACGTTGCCGATGAACGAAAAATGGGTGCTGTGCTTCAAGAGCGCGTGAGCCTCCTTCACCGCCGCGTTCCCCTTCTCTTCCTCTTCGCCGATGTTGAGCAACCCGACCGTGGGATTGGAGCGCCCGAGCACGTCGCGCGCGTACACGGCCCCGATGTAGGCGAACCCCTGGAGCTCCCGGGGCGAACAATCCACGTTGGCTCCGCCGTCCAGCACCAGGACCGGCTCGCCGCCGGTGGGGAACAGCATGCCGATGGCCGGCCGTTGGACGCCGGAGTGGAGGCCCAGCAGGATGGTGCTGGCCGCCATCACCGCCCCGGTATTGCCGGCGGAAATGAAGCCGTCCGCCTCGCCCCGCTTCTGGAGTCCCAGCCCGATGCCGATGGACGACTTGGGCTTCCCCCGCACGGCGGCCAGCGGCTTTTCGCCCATGCCCACCACGTCGGGCGCGTCGATGATCCGGAAGCGGTCCGGCCCGGCCCCGTGCGTGGTGAGCGCCGCCTCGATCTCGGCCTGGCGTCCCACCAGGAGGATCTCGGCGGACGGCGGGAGCTCGTCAGCGGCCGCGAGCGCGCCTTGAACCGGCACGTCGGGCGCGAAATCGCCTCCCATCGCGTCCAGCGCGATCCGGATCACGCCTTGGCGTCCTCGATCTCCAAACGCTTGACGCCGCCGTAGTACCCGCAGCTAGGACACACCCGGTGGGGTCGCCGCGGATCACCGCACCGCGGGCAGGCCTGCACCGCGATGGCCGGTGCCCGGTAGTGCGTGCGGCGCTTACGTTTTCTGCTCTTGGACGTTCTACGCTTGGGGACAGCCATGCGTTACCTCGAGTCTTCGGGGAGCGCGTTCCGCAGCGCGTCCAAGGGACCCCAGCGCGGGTCCGTGGACGGGCGGCAGGTACAGCTCCCGACGTTCAAATCCTCGCCACAGCCGGGGCACAGTCCCCGGCAGTCGTCACGACACAACACATACGTCGGCGCTGACAGAATCAACTCCTCGCGGACCGTGTCGTGGAGGTCGAGCACGGTCGCGTGCGGCTCGAGGACCCAGGCGGATGGATCGTCGGCGGAGGGGTCCTCGGTGAACATCACGTCAACGGGCACCGCCACGACCACGTCCACGGGGACCAGGCAGCGACGGCACCCGCCGCGCACCGTCGTGGTCAATTCCCCGCGCCAGTAGTACCGGCCGGGGCCCGCGCCCGCCAGTTGGCCGGTCACGGTCACCGCCTTGGCGAGCTGGACGTCGAGCCCGTCCAGCCGAGGATCATCGGGCGCGAGGGAGCCTGCTACCTCCACCGAGCCGTGTTCGAGCGCCCGGAGGTCAATCACTAACATAGCCGCTAAATGTATTCCTGACTGCAACTTCGGTCAAACGCCACGGCTACCCCCACAACCCTCGGAGTTCCGCCTCCGGAAAGAAGAACCCCACTTCCCGCCGCGCGTTGTCCGGGGAGTCCGACGCATGGATGGCGTTGCGCTCCTTGGACTCGGCATACAGCCGCCGGACCGTCCCCTCCGCGGCTTCGGCAGGGTCGGTCGCGCCGATGACGGTCCGCAGGTGCGCCACGGCATCGGCGTGTTCCAACACCATCGGCAGGCAGGCCCCCGACGTCATGAACGCGACCAGCGACGAATAGAACGGCCGTTGCCGGTGCACCTCGTAGAAGGCCTCCGCCTCCGGTCGCGTCAGCCGCACCAGCCGCGCCGCGCGGAGCTTGAAGCCCGCCCCTTCCAAATGGGCGAGGATTACGCCTGCCTTCCCTGCTTCCACGGCGTCGGGCTTAACGATTGCGAGCGTATGCATGGTCTCCTATCTGCCAATGGACTGGGGCCCGTGGTCGCCCTTGGTCGCCGGTTGATCGCCTCGAATTACGGCCCAAACAACCGCCGCACGATGTCGCCGCGCGTGACGAACCCGACCAGCACGCCGTCCCGCACGATCGGGAACCGGTCGATGTCCTTGTTCACGATCAGGCTGGCGACGTCCGCCAGCGTCTGATCTTCCGAGATGCACAAGACGCTACGGTCCATGGCCTCGCGGACCGGAATGGCATTGGGGTCCCGACGGTCCGACGGATCGCGGCGCACCGGCGCGAGGAATTCACCGGTGCTCACGCGCTTCACGTACTTGGGCAACAGGAACCGGAGGATCTCCCGGTGCGTCACGATCCCCAGCACCACTCCCGATTCGTTGACCACCGGCAGCGACGGCATGCCGTGGGCCACCATCAGGCGCGCGGCGAACTCCAGCGTCTGCTCCGGACGGACCGACAGGACCTTCGACGTCATGAAATCCCGGACCATGAGCTGCCCCGGCAGCTGGACGTCGGCCAGCGGCGCCGCCTGGAGCACATCCTGCGGCGTCTGCGCCCGGAGCAGCGTGTCCACGACCTCCCTCCGGCCCAGCGTGCGCGCGAAGGCGCTCGCCGCCTGCAGGTACACCGCGGCCTCCTTCTGCGGCCCCACGATGAGGACCACGATGCGGGCCCCGCGGCGCGCCTGGACCTCGCCGCGCCGCGCGATGGGCGTCGGCGAGACGCCCAACGCCACCACCAGACGCATCACGGCGTCGGTGCGAAAATGGATGAAGTACGCTTGCCCACCCAGCGTGACGGCGTCCTCGGGAAGCGCGGCGGCCGCCAACTCCCGTAAGACCGTCGGCTCGCCGCTCAACCCCGCGGCAATGATCGCTTCGATCAACCGCTGACCCGCCTCCCGCAGGTTCTGGGCCGTAAGCGGGACCAACACCCGTTCCGGAGCGAGTAGGTCCACCAGCTTCATGCGCGACCCACCCGCTCCGTGAGCAGCGGCACGACGTCCGCCGGGCGCTGCATCACCGCAACACCGGCGGCCTTCAACGCCTCCATCTTCTCGGCGGCCGTCCCGCTCGACCCGGAGATGATCGCGCCCGCGTGGCCCATGCGGCGACCCGGCGGCGCGGTCTGGCCCGCGATGAACCCCACCACCGGTTTGCGCACGTGCTCCGCGATGTAACGCGCCGCGTTCTGCTCGTCCGTGCCGCCGATCTCCCCGATCATGACGATGGCGTCCGTGGCGGCGTCCGCCTGAAACCCGGCCAGGCAGTCGATGAAATTCGTGCCGATGATGGGGTCACCCCCGATCCCCACACAAGTTGACTGGCCCATGCCGTGGCAAGTCAGCTGATGAATGACCTCATACGTGAGGGTCCCACTTCGGGATACGACGCCGATCCGTCCGGGAAGGCAGATCTGGCCCGGAATGATCCCCACCTTGCTGTCCCCCGGCGAGATCAGCCCCGGGCAATTCGGCCCGATCAGCCGGGCGCCGCGCTCCCGCACGTATGGCATGACCCGGGTCATGTCGAGCACCGGGAGGCCTTCCGTAATGCACACGATGAGCGGGATGCCGGCGTCGGCGGCTTCGTACACGGCGTCCGCGGCAAACCGCGACGGCACATAGATCACCGAGGCGTTGGCCCCGGTGGCCGCCACCGCGTCCGCCATGGTGTCGAATACGGGCACCTTGCCCTCGAACGTCTGACCGCCGCGGCCCGGCGTCACCCCGGCCACCACGGCGGTCCCGTACTCGAGCATCTGCCGGGCGTGAAACGAGCCATCGCGACCGGTGATGCCCTGGACCACCAGCTTGGTTTGGCGGTTGATGAAGATGCTCATGCGGCCTCCCGCGCCAGTTCCACGGCACGGCGCACGGCGTCGTCCATGTCGGTCAAGGCGCTGAAGCCCGCGTCCTTCAGGATCTTCACCGCCAGTTGCTCGTTGGTCCCGGTCAACCGGATCACCAGTGGGCGGCCAAGCTCGAGCTGCTTGGTAGCGGTCACAATGCCGTTGGCCACGTCATCGCACCGGGTGATGCCGCCGAAGATGTTGAACAGGATACTCTTCACGTTGGAATCCGCGGTGATGATCTGGAGCGCGGTCACCACCTTCTGGGGATTGCTGCTCCCGCCGATGTCCAGGAAGTTGGCCGGCTCCCCTCCGTAGTATTTCACCAGATCCATGGTCGCCATCGCGAGCCCGGCGCCGTTCACGCAGCAGCCAACGTTGCCGTCGAGCTTGATGTACGTGAGTCCCGCGTCGCGAGCCCGGACCTCGTCCGGCGCTTCGGCGGTCGTGTCCCGCAAGGCCGCGATCTCGGGCCGGCGTTCCAGCTCGTTGTCGTCCACCACCAGCTTCGCGTCGAGCGCTACGACCTGGCCGCCGGGCGTGGTGATGAGCGGGTTGATCTCCACCAGGGAGGCGCCGGCGCTCCAGAACGCGTCGTAGAGCTGGCGCATGATCGTGGCCGCCTGCCTCGCCTGTTCGACGCCCCGGTACAACCGGAACGCCATCGCCATGGCCTGGTGGGGGAGCAGGCCATACCTCGGATCAATGGCCAGGCGAAAAATCCTCTCGGGCGTGGTGGCGGCCACTTCTTCGATGTCCACGCCACCAGCCGGGCTCACCATCAGCACGGCGCGCTGGCTGGCGCGGTCCACGATGATCCCCACGTAGCTCTCGGAGGCGATGTCCGCCGCCGGTGCGATGAGGACCTGGTTCACCCGCAGGCCTTTGATGGTCATCCCGATGATCTGCTGCGCCCGCTCGCGGGCCTCGGCGGCGTTCTTGGCGAGCTTCACACCGCCCGCCTTGCCGCGGCCTCCCGCGTGGACCTGGGCTTTGACCACCACCGGCCCACCGATCTTCTTCGCGATCCGCTCGGCCGCGGCGGGCGTCTCCGCAACGTCGGCGTCCGGAACCGGAATGCCTGCGCGTTTCAGCAAGGCCCGGGCCTGGAATTCATGTAGGTTCACGCAACCGCCTCCCACGTTTCGCTGTTCAGCGTTCAGCCTTCGATCAGGGTTCCCGTCTCGTCCTCAAGACCGGCTCGGCCTCGCGCCAGGTGGGTGATCACCGCGCGCCGCCCACCGCCCCGCACGAAATGCAGGGCCGCCTCGACCTTGGGCCGCATCGACCCCGCGCCCAGATCCGGGCCGGCCAGCAGCTGCTCGGCCTCCGCCGCGCGGAGGCGCCGGATCGGCTGTTGCCGCGGCGTGCCCCAGCCACGGTAGACGGCGTCCACATCCGTGAGGATCAGGAGCGTGTCGGAGCCCAGGCGGGTCCCGAGAATGGCCGCGACCCGGTCTTTGTCCACCACCGCGTCCACCCCCTCCCATCCCAGCGTGGGGTCCGCGTACACCGGCGGCCCACCTCCACCCGCCGCGATCACGATTTTCCCGTCGTTCACCAACCGCTTCACCGCGTCGGTCTCCACCACGTCCAGCGGGAGCGGACTGGGCGCCAGGCGCCGCCAGCGGCCGCCGGCATCCCGGCCCACCGGGATCCCCTGCTGCCGCAACCGGGCCAGGAGATCGCTCGTGAGCTCGTGGCCGACCGGTTTTGTGGGCCGGAGCGCGTCCGGCGCTCCGGCGTCCACCACCGTCTGGGTCACGATGGTGAGAACTTCACGCTCGACGCCCGCTCGCCGGAGCGCGTTCTGCAATGACTGCTGGATCATGTACCCGATCCAGCCCGCGGTGGCCGCCACCAACACGCCCAGGGGCAACGGCTCCACGCGATCGCGGCCTGCCTCGTTGCGCAGCAGCTCGTCCCCTACCTGCGGACCGTTGCCATGCACGATGGCGATGCGCCACCCGAGGCCCGCCAGGTCCACGATCGGGGCCAGGGACTCCCGGGTGTGACGGAATTGATCGTGGATGCTCGCCCGCTCGCCCGGCGGGGCGAGCGCATTGCCGCCCAGCGCCACGACGATGGACCCCGGAGTGGTTGGCACGCCGGAATATCGAATATCGAGCAGGGATTGGTGAAGTCTGAAGGTTCCTTCGACTTCGATACATCGCGGTGGACGTCACGGCCCGGTATCGGCGGACGCGCGCAACAGGCGCCGGAGCTGCTCGTAGGCGCGCCCGAACTCGCCCCAGTCCCCTGCCCGGCGGGCGGCATCCAGCCGGCGGAACCAGGTCCGCGCCTCAGCCCATTCGGCGGTGGATCCCCCGGGAAACCGGGCAGCGGCGCTCAGGTCACGCAGCGCGGCCCCGGCGCCCGCACCGCGGCCCAGCACGCCTCCGGCACCGGCCACCACTTCCAGCAGGCGCGGCACGTCGTCGTCCCGGGCGGGCCGGGCCAGCGCGGACCGAACGCTCACGACCCCGCCGGCAAACACCAGGGTCGTGACCGGGCCCGCAGCGGTGCTCGGATTCGAATCGCCGGCCGTCGCCGCGGCGAACCGCGACGGACCCCGGTGCGCCAGGGGCTGCGCCAGCCGTACCAGGCGCAACACTGGGCGCCCCTGGTCCACGTAGCCGTCCGCCACCGCCGCCAGCATCGCCGGCTCGCCGCGCTCCGCCACCTGACGCAGCCTGAGGCGCAGGCGATCATCCCCCGGCAGGGTCCCGACCAGCCAACCGGGCTCGCGCGGCGCCATCAGCGTCGTGTCGTCGGTCCCTCGGCCCAAGGCCGGGAGGCGACGCCCGCCGGGCCAGCCCGGCGGCACGCCGGCCAGGGCCAAGGGCACCTGCGCGGTGAACAACTCCTCGGGGTAGCGCAGGTGCTGCTCCAGCGCGGGCGGCAGGCGCCCCCGGCCCTGCACGATGTCCGGGGCCAGGGCCGCCCACGCGGCGCTGACGGGATCGGGATCGTCCACCAGGAATACCTGGGTCTCGCCGCTGTACGCGTCCACCACGCCCAGCAAACTGCTCCGCAGGTAGCGCACCCCCCGGCCGCGCCACTCGCTCAGCACCGACAGCGGGAAGGCCTCACTCGAGACGTAGCCCCACGCGAGCCATAACAGACGACGCTCCGCTACCACGGGGAACGCCGCGCCGAACCGCGCGAACGGGGCAAACCGGTCGAGGCGCGCCGAAACAGCCCGGTGCCACAGCACCAGCTGCCCCGCCGGCACGATCTCCGCCGACAGCAGGCGGGGGCTCTGGAGCGTCCACGCCAGCGCCAGCCGCCGGCCGATCCCCGCCGGGGTGATTCCCACCTGTCGGTCCGGCGCTCTGGCCAGGGCGTATTCCTCCGCGGAGGGGCTGAACCACATCTCCTGCTCAGAGAGATCCAGCTCGGCAAACAGCGGCGTGCCCGAGTCGGGACGCGCCGGATCCCGCACGAAGAGCGGCAGGCCGTTTGGCGCTGCCTGCGCCGCCGCCACCGCCACCGCCCCATCGGCGACGGCATACCGTCCTACGTGTACACTATTCCACGACAGCGCGGCACCGGCGGCCCGGGCGGCCAGCAGATCCACTTCCCGTCCGGCGACATACAGGGGCACCGGCCGGCCATCACGCCGCTGGTACAGATCGATCCCCCCGCTCATGAACCGGTGCTCCGGACGGGGCTGCGCCATCCGCTGCAGAACATCCTGCAGGGATCGCTGGTCCCAGATCGGGACCAGGGCCAACTCGGACGCCCGCCGGGTCGCGAGCGCAGGGTCCGGGCCGGGCGGCGGATCAATCGTGGTATCGCGGCTGGGAAGGGCAAACGCCACCGAGAGCATACGCCGCTGCGCGCCCGCCAGCTCCGGGTGGGCCAGGCGGTTGGGACCCCGGACCGCGGCCGAGAAGGCCGGCACCACATATGTGCCCACCATCGCCAGCACCGCCAGCATGGACCACGGGCCTACCACGACGATGCTCCGATCCACCCAGATCCACGCCGCGGATCCGATCGCGACCACGATGGCGATCCCGCTCAGCACCCGCGACCACGGAATGCGAACGTCGACGAGGATCGCGTCATACGGCACGTTGCGAAGGCCCGCCACATACTCCGCGGGATCCAGCCGGAAGCCGGCCGCCAGGGTCAGCGCAAACACCACGAGCAAGCCCGCCAGGTGGGTGCGCGCCCAGTCGGCCACCACTACTCGCCGCTTCGCTACCCGAATCGCGCCCACCAGCGCGTACAGGCCCGTGGTCACGACCAGGAGCACCGAGCTGAGCGTCGCCAGGAAGCCAAGCAGCGTACGCTCCCAGGGCAAGCGGAAGAGGTAGTAGGTGAGGTCGCGGTGCAGCACGGGGTCCGTCAGCCCCCCGGACGCGCGACTCTCGAGCAGGGCGAACGGATACCACCACCCCGACGCCCGGTGGCTCAACAGGACGGCGATCAGCAACCCGAGGGCGATGGTGCCGGCCACCAGGTAGCGGCGCGGCACCGCCTCGACGATCTCGAGGTTGCCGAGCCGCCGGGGCACGTGGACCGATCCGATGGTGCGGTAGACGAGATACAGGTTGCCCACCGACCAAACGGCGGCGGCGGCGAAGGCTAACGTGAGGAGCGTGAGCTTGAGCTGGGCGATCGCGGCGTGCGTGGCGTCCACGCCCAGGGATGCCGCCCAGAGCCGGTTGGCCACGCTCACGGCGGTCCAGCGACCCACCAGCAACCCCGCGAGCGCGAGCAATACCGCCGCCCGCACCCACGCGCGGCGCGGCGTCATCCCCTCACGCGGTCACGCCCTGGGAGCGCAGCCATGCTTCCACCTCATCGCGGTGCGCGACCAGGCCCGCTTCCGAGGACGCTTCGAAACGCAGCACCAGCACCGGCTGGGTATTGGAGGCCCGGAGCAGTCCCCAGCCGTCCGGGAAGGTCATCCGCACGCCGTCGATGGTGATGATCTCATACCGCTCCGCGAAATGGCGCGCCGCCGCTTCGACAACCTGGAATTTTCGATCGTCCGGGCAATCCACCCGGAGCTCCGGGGTGGTGAACGTGCGCGGCACGTCGGTAAGGAGCGACGAGAGCGGTCCGGGCGTCCCGGCGAGGAAGGCGATCAAGCGGGCCGCCGCGAAGGGCGCGTCGTCGAACCCGTAGTAGTCGCCGGCGAAGAACATGTGCCCGCTCATCTCGCCGGCGAGCGGCGCCTTCAACTCCTTCATCTTGGCCTTGAGCAGCGAGTGGCCGGTCTTCCACATCACCGGGCGGAGACCGGCCTGCTCCAGTCCGGTCCGCAGCGTCTCGGAGCATTTCACGTCGAAGATCACGGCGTGGCCGGTGCCGGCCCGGCGCACCAGGTCCCGGGCCAACAGCAACAGAATGTGATCGCCGTACACCACCCGGCCGGTCTCGTCCACTAATCCGATCCGATCGCCGTCGCCGTCGAACCCGACACCCAGCTCAGCGCCCACCCGCCGGACCGTGGCCTGAAGGTCCCGGATGTTCTCCAACACGGTAGGGTCAGGGTGGTGGTTGGGGAAGGTGCCGTCCGACTCGCAGTAGAGCGGCACCACCTCGGCGCCGATGCCGGAGAGCACCCGCTCGGCCACGAGACTGGCCACACCGTTCCCGCAGTCCACCACGACCTTTACCGGTCGCGCGATGGGACCGTTACGCTCGACGATCGCCCGGACGTAGCGCTCCAGGACGCTCTGGTCCGCGGCGAATGTCCCCTTCCCCGCCTCCAGCTCATCTCGCTGGATCCGCTGGAGCAGTCCCTGGATGTCGCCGCCAAAGAACGCCTCACCGCGCACCACCATCTTGAAGCCGTTGAACTCGGGCGGGTTATGCGACCCGGTGACTTGCAGGCCGGCGTCCACGCCGAGCTGGCGCTCCGCCAGGTACAGCGCCGGCGTGGGCAGCTCGCCGATGTCGATGGCACCGCCTCCGGCGGCCGCGATCCCTTCCCGAACGCCGCGCGCCAACCCCTCCCCCGACGGCCGGTTGTCCCGACCCACCACGATGCGCGGCACCTTCCCGATACGCCGGTGCACGGCGGTGGCGAAGGCGCGACCCAGAATGTGCGCAAAGTCAGGCGTCAGCTGGTCGCCGACGATGCCTCGGACATCGTATTCGCGGAAGATGACGGCGGGAACGTTCACGGCCGCGGCGGATGTCGAGCGCTGAAGTGGTGTTCCGGGAGCCCCAAGGCTCTCCACGCGTCGGCGGGTCCCGCCGGGCGCTGTGGTGCGGCGTGGACTCGACGCTTGGGCGCCGGCGGGGCATGAGCGAGGGGGCCACCGGCGCCCTCCTCGCCACAAATGACCGCCGCGCCCGACGCCGCCGAGACCACGCCGCACCAACGCACCCTCTGGGACCCGCCGGCGCGTGGAGAGACTACGGGCTCCCGGAACACCACGCTAGCGCTCGAGCGTGTACGCGGTCGCGGGCCGCAGGCTCTCACCACCCCGCCGCGCGGCATCGAGCCCCCGGTTGGGCCAAAACCCGAAGAGGAGCAGCGCCACGGCCATGACCCCCACCGCCCATCGGGCCGCCCCGGCCAGGCTGGTCGCCTGATGCGACTGCGCCGACCGAGCCGGCCGCATGTACATCGCCATGATGGGCGGCAGGTAGAAGCCTGCCGACACGACGCTGGTGCCCACCAGGATCACGGCCAGCAGCCGCTGCTCTGCCTCCACCGCTGCCGAGAGGATGTACCACTTTCCAATGAACCCCGCGGTGCCGGGGAACCCCAGGAGCGAGAGCAGGAAGACCGTCATCGCGGCGGCGATCCACGGCCGTCGGGACGCCAGGCCGTCCAGATCGTCAATCAACACTTCCCGTTCACCGCCGGTGCCGGCCGAGGCCAGCACCGCGAACGCGCCCACGGTCATGAGGGTGTACGCCACCGCGTAGAACAGGAAGGCGGCCGACCCGATGGCGCTTCCGCTGGCGACCGCCACCAGGAGATAGCCCGCGTGCGCGATGGAGCTGTACGCCAGCATCCGCTTGAGCGGGCGTTGCGCCAGCGCGACCAGATTCCCCACCACCATGGTGATCACGGCAAGCCACCACACCGCACCGTGCCAGATGGACAGCCCGTCGAAGGCCTGCTGCAGCACCCGGACCAGCGCGGCGAACCCGGCCGCCTTGACGGCGGCGGCCATGAATGCGGTGACGGGCGTGGGCGAGCCATCGTATACGTCCGGCGTCCACATGTGGAACGGGACGGCCGCCACCTTGAACCCGAATCCGATCAACAGCAGGCCGATGCCCGCGATCAGCATCACGTTGGTGCCGAGGCCCAGCTCCAGCACCCGGCTGTGGATCAGCCACAGGTTCGTGGTGCCGGTGGCGCCGTAGATCATGGCGATGCCATACAGGAAGAACCCCGACGCAAATGCTCCCAGCAGGAAGTACTTGAGGGCGGCCTCCGCGGCGAAGACGCTCTTGCGGTTCACACCGGCCAGCACATACACGGCGACCGACATCAGCTCCAGCCCCAAGAACATCACCACCAGGTCCGCCGCGCCCGCCATGAACATCATGCCGAGCGTCGCGAACAGGATCAGGACGTAGTACTCGGGGGCCTGAATGTGCTCCCGGTCCACGTACCCCAGGGACAGCATGACCGTGAGCAGCGCGCCAAGCAGGAACACCAGCGACGTGGCGAACCGGAAGCCGTCCAGGGACATCATGGCGGG
>Ga0209520_10001242_pt1 | contig 14428 bp, 11 predicted proteins | sample Rifsed16ft1_FD_184009 | JGI IMG/M metagenome (GOLD analysis project Ga0209520, IMG submission 184009) | Soil microbial communities from Rifle, Colorado, USA - sediment 16ft 1 (version 2) | ecosystem: Environmental > Terrestrial > Deep subsurface > Rock core/Sediment | place: Rifle, Colorado...
GTGAATAGTATCATTGATGCCGCTCCGGACGCCGTCATTGCCACAGACGAGCATGCCAATATTTGCATTATCAACCACACAGCCAGAGAGCTTTTTTGCTACAGAGAGGAAGAGATATTAGGAAAATCTATCGATACCCTCTTTGCGGAAAAGAAAAACTTTTTCAAGGGGATAGATTTAGAAAAGATGGTAAAGGAAGGCAATGTCTACAACTACCCGCTAACCTGTATCACAAATAAAGGAGCTAAGATCAAGTCAACATGGTCTGGTGCCCCTATCCTCGATGAGGATGAGCAGACAAAAGGAGTTGTGGGAATAGGAAGAAAATAGTATAATTTTTTTGGTCGAAAAATTTACATTAACACAAACAATAAAATTTTTTCATTTATAGCAATTGTTTGTACCGATCCATAACTAAAAATATTATGAAAATCATATCCATTACCGGAACAGCAAGCGGCGTGGGAAAGACGACAGTAGCCCAGTTCTTACTCAGACATTTTGGGGACTTCTCTGCCTTAAAAATCACGACAAAACACGAAGGCAACTGTCCCAGACACTCAGACTGCGATGTGTGTGAAACCATGACGCACCCGTATAAAATTACGGTTGACCCGCTGCAAATCGAGCAGGAGGGCAAGGACACGTCTCTTTTTAAAAACGCCGGCGCTCAAAAGGTAGTCTGGCTGCAAACCCACTCAGATCATCTCGAAAAGGGCGTTGAAGAAGCATTAACTTACTTCAACAAAAGTGATTCAATCCTGGTGGAAGGCAATAGCTTTCTGCACACGCACAATGCCGACTTTTGCATCCTTGTTACTACCCCGCGAGAAACCAAAATCAAGCGTTCTACAAGGCAAATTATACCCAAGATAGACCTGACAGTGATTAACAAATATGCCGATGACCGCCCGGCTGACATCGCAAAGGCACGGGAAAGATTGCATCATATCGGTTGTTATGCAACTGTGTTCGTCATAAGCCCCCTTCAGAAAAATTACAACCCAAACAAGGTTTTTCTCAATCACATCAAAGAAACAATTGGGCATCCCGTTCAATCTTACAGCGAATCAGTATAAAAACCCAACGTTTGAGTTAATCCCCCTTAGCAAAGTGGGTTGTGTTTTTCCAGGCAATTTTACAACCCCCTCTGTCCCCCTTTGTTAAGGGGGATATGGGGGTTATTCCCTTTCTTAAGGGGGATTTTATGCCTGCTACCACCCGCAAAACCGCTTAAATAAAATGAAAATTCCTATACAATTCAATTACGCGTTGTGCAAATCAGAAGAGCTCAAAAAGCCGTGTTATCAAAAAACATTCCTGGAGTTACTTTGGCAAAATAGCCCAGATGCGGCACTGACCACCTGAACCGCCTTCGATTTTAATGGGGGCAATAATAAGGGTAGCTCCTTTTGCCGGTAACTTATCAAGGTTGGCAACATTTTCAAGAATAAATTTTCTTGCACTATTAATAGTATGATGGACTATGAAGTCAGTACTGATTCCACAATCTCCGCTGAGGGTATCAATACCAATCCCCTTGATATTCCTCTTTGTCACCAGGAAATTGGCAGACTCTTTTGAATAACCGGGGAAGTGCATACTACCTTTTTTATCAAAGTTTTTATAATTATCATAATCATGCCATCGTTTGCTCCACCCTGTATTTAATAGCACAATTGCCCCTTCTGGTATCTGCCCATTATCTTTTTCCCACAATAGGATGTCCGATGGTGAAAGGATATAATCAGCGTCTTTCTCTACCTTATCCGTTACATCGATGACTGCCGCAGGACCGATCAGTTGTTCAAAAGGAATTTGATCAACCGAAGGCAGACCTTCCTCGAAATGGTTAGGCGCATCAATATGAGTTCCGAGGTGCTCTGGAGTACTGTACCTTCCCGAAAACACCTTGTCCTTTCTCAAATTCGCAATAACTTCAAACTTAAATGGGGTATAAGGTCCCACTGGCCAGTAAGCATTTTTTTCATTTAATGGATAGGTCAAGTCGATAACCGTAGCCTTACCCTTCACGACATCTTCAAGAACTCCCGCCCACAAGCCTTGTCCAAACGAAAACAACGTTATCCCTAATGTGAGCATCTGCAGAAATATTTTCATACCATATTCTCCTTTTAATTTTAAACGTATATCGACAAAACTGAACTATCCTTAAACTGACTTATGTCGTCAGACGATTTTACATAGTGAGTGCAAAAAGAACTAATCGCATTGTCTGGTAAAAGAGGCAGGAAGAGATAATAGCGGAAAAAAGGGGTGTCCTCAAGAATAAAATTAGCTGTGGCTAGCAGATTTTTTACTCGGCGATTTCTACTATTCCCAATACCTGTTCATCTTTTACCTATGACATTACGTTTTTTTGTGTTATAGTAATTTTGTATATAAAGGTTTTTTTCTTACTGTTCATAGTTAAATTAGAATGTTAACGAAACACGCATGAATATACTATTGATATACCCTGAGTTCCCTGATACATTTTGGAGTTTCAAACACGCACTTAAGTTTGTACGCAAAAAGGCATCCTTTCCACCGCTGGGACTCCTGACAATTGCCGCAATGCTACCGCCAGAGTGGTCAAAGCGCCTGGTAGACGTCAATGTGACAAAGCTCACGGATGAAGATCTGGCATGGGCGGACTATGCGTTTATCAGCGGCATGGTTGTACAAAGAACGTCGGCTCAGCATATCATTAAGCGTTGCAAGGAAGTTGACGTCAAGGTGGTTGCCGGAGGGCCTTTATTCACGAGCGAGCATGAACAATTTGAGAATGTCGACCATTTCGTACTCAATGAAGCAGAGCTAACCCTGCCATCCTTTTTAGAAGACCTGCATAATAATTGCGCCGGGCGTGTATACAGCACATCTCATTTTGCTGATATTCAAAAAACACCAACACCTCTTTGGGCGTTAGCCGATTTGCGGCAATATGCCTCGATGAGCATACAATACTCACGAGGTTGTCCATACCACTGCGAGTTCTGCAACGTGACGTCATTATTTGGACGACGTCCACGTACCAAAACTGCCGAACAAATTGTTGCCGAGTTGGACTGTTTCTATAATATGGGGTGGCGTGGACGCGTATTCTTCGTAGATGATAATCTCATCGGGAACAAAAAAAGCCTCAAGAACGAATTACTGCCTGCTTTAATCAAATGGCAAAGAGAACATGTGCCGATACCGTTTAACACGGAAGCCTCCATCAACCTGGCCGATGATGACTCCCTGATGCGAATGATGTCCGAATCAGGCTTCGATACGGTTTTTGTAGGGATCGAGACGCCGGATACGGATAGCCTGGCTGAATGTAACAAAAAACAGAACAAAAACCGTAACCTGATCGAAGACGTGCGGCGTATTCAGCGAGCCGGACTACAAGTACAAGCAGGCTTTATCGTAGGTTTTGACAATGATACGCCATCCATCTTTCATCGGCAAATTGATTTTATACAGAAAAGTGGGATTGTGTCGGCGATGATTGGCCTGCTTCAGGCCCCGGCAGGGACAAGGCTATACGAACGTCTAAAGCGGGAGGGGCGTTTGCTTGGACAGATGTCGGGGGACAATGTAGACGGTACAACGAACATTATCCCTACCATGGACATTGATATATTCCGGGAAGGATATAAAAATATATTAAGACACATTTATTCCCCCAAAAACTATTATCAGCGCATAAAGACCTTCTTTCGGGAATATAAAGCGCCAAAGATTAAAGCTCAATTTAAATTCAATGATATACTGGCGTTATTTCGTGCCATCTACCATCTCGGTATCCTTGGCAATGAACGCGTCCAGTTTTGGAAACTCTTGTTGTGGACGTACTTTCATCGTCGCGAATTATTATCACTGTCCATTACACTTGCAGTTTACGGCTACCATTTCCGTAAAGTCAGTAAATTACACGTCCTTTAATTCCAAAAGTATTTAATTGTTAAAAGGACTTTTCTTGATTGACGAGATTAAAGTTTTGAAAATAGTTGTAAAAAGATTAGAGTCTGCTCGTATACCTTACATGATTACCGGTTCGATAGCAGCCAACTTTTATACAACTCCGCGGATGACCAGGGATATTGATATTGTTATAGAAGTTGAAGAAAAAGATGCCGAGACACTATTTTCCTTATTTTCAAGTGACTTTTATGCAGATAAAAATTCTATAAGAAATGCTATCCATAATAAACAAATATTCAATATTATTCACAGTGAAGGAATAGTCAAAGTTGACTTTATCATTAGGAAAGACACAAACTATCGAAACCTTGAATTTAAAAATAGACGAAGCATCGTTTTTGAAGGACAGAAGATTTTTATTGCCTCACCAGAAGACCTTATACTATCAAAACTTTTTTGGGCCAGGGAAAGTTTATCAGAAATGCAGATCAGAGATGTAAAAAATCTCTTTAAAACTATCCATAACCTGGATAGAGGTTATATTGAAAAATGGGTACACGAATTGGAACTCGATGAGGTATATAATGAGGCGAGGAAATGATTGATACAGACCCTTTTATAGAATCCCATTTTTTAGAAATGATGATGAAAAAGAGCGGGGAAGAGAGATTAAGGATGGGTTTTTCAATGTTTACCATGGCTCGCAGCCAAGTCGTGGCATCAATAAAGAGGGATAATCCGAATGCCCGTATAAATGATATTAAGAGAGAAATATTTCTCCTTTTTTACGGACAGGATTTTTCTCTTGAAGAGCAAGAGAAAATCCTGAACAAATTGTTATCAAAATGAAAATAAAATATCAAAGATGTGATCCGATACACGATACAAGGATAAAAAGAGATAAAAGATTCCAGAGAAAGATTGAAATATTAAAAAGGCGGGCAGAAAAGCGTTGCCCACCCTGCCAGACTGCTGGTTCAATCGAGGTCCCTGATTTAATCAGCGATTGAACCAGCAAGGATGCAGACTCACGTACCCAAGACTTCACAATTATTTAACTATCTTATCTTGCCGCGAAACTTACCATGACTTCTACAAGCGCTACAATTCTCTGCATCAGTGAAATAGCCCGTAATTCGATTGCCTTTTATAATACAAACGATATGGGTAACCCATCCACCACACCCCGGTGTCTCTATCTCGCCATACACAGAATTACCATTTACAATATTCCTTGTATCTCCTTCTTAAACGGCTCTAATTCCTTTAATATCACGCCAAGCCTTTCCCCATTTTCATGAGGACGAGTTTGCCCGCCTGCCTTTTTGTCCCCTTTCGCCCTGCTTACTTTCTTGCGATTCGGATCGCTTGAGGGTGGCTTGCTGCTGTTTCTACTGTCCAGGTTTAAGCGGCTCACCAGCAGTGTTATGAGTAATACCAGCAGTTCCACCACAGACCTTATCGCTGGCGACAACCCTTTCTCTTCAGAAAGAACCGTTGCTACTTTTTTGAGTGTGGCATCGACAAGGAGCTTGAAAAATGAGGAAGGTAATTTTTCAAGTAAATCCTTAACGTTTCTCTCTGGATTTTTCTTGTGATCAGCCCAGTGAGTAAACTCACGCTGTGCTACCGAAATTGTCTCCTTAAGACTATGGATACCCATAGATTGTTTGAAGGTGTCGTCTTTATCTTCCGTTATAAAGTAAATCTGATTTCTCAGGTCCCGCAGATTTATATTAACGGGCGTTGCAGAGATTAATAAAACCTTTGTTTTTATTCCTTCCTTGATAATATCATCCATTAACCGCTCATAACGGCTTTTGCGGATGATGTTGCCATCCTCCTCTCTTCTTCCCTTAGTGTTATTGCGGAAGTTATGGGATTCATCAATTACAACAAGGTCGTAATTACCCCAGTTTATGGTAGCAAGGTCAATATCTCCCGATCTGCCTCTATCCCCGTATGGCATAGCACGGAGTAATTAAATCTATCGTTTATAAAGGGATTTAGTTCACTATTGATATGAGCTTGATAAACAGTCCAGTTCTCCTTTAATTTTTTAGGACAGAGGACTAAAACCCTATAATTCAGCAATTCAAAATATTTGATAACTGCCAATGCCTCGAAGGTTTTACCCAGACCGACGCTATCCGCAATAATGCATCCGTTGTGTGCGAGTATTTTATTGATTGCTCCTTTAACACCGTCTTTCTGAAATTCAAATAATATCTTCCATATCTCTATTTCTATTATCTCTAATTCCCGACTTTAAGGTTTTAGTGAATTCTTTATTCATCGTATATTAAAAGAGATAATAACCAATCAGACAAAAAACTCTCAGTAGATTTATTTGCTGAAGAGTTCCGCAATTAGTGTTGGATGGTTTTACTTTATATTGTCCACTCCCCTGTAAACACCTCCGTTGCGGGGCCTGTCATGTAAACATTGCCATCTTCTGCCCATTCCAGTTCCAAGGCGCCTCCTGGCAGATGGGCGAGAATTTTACGTTCTGTCTTCCTGTTGAGGACACTTGCAACGCATACTGCCGAAGCGCCAGTCCCGCAAGCCAGAGTTATCCCCGAACCGCGTTCCCACGTCTTCATAGTAACTTCTTTAGGACTATGTACCTTGACAAAATGAACATTTGTCCGTTCCGGAAATGAATGATGTCGCTCAATTTCAGCGCCATAGTGAGGCAGGTCGATCTTATCAAAATTGTCAACAAAGATAACGCAATGCGGATTTCCCATAGAAACACAGGTAATCCAGAATGAAACCCCTTTGCTAATAGTCAATGTTTCATCGATTACCTGAGTTTCTTTGCCGAGCATAGGAATTTCTGACCGCATGAGTTTGGGCTTTCCCATGTTTACTCTTGCACTGGACACTTTTCCATTCGTTGTAAAAAGCTGGACCGTCTTAACACCTGCCTGTGTTTCTACGGTGAGTGGATTCTTTTGGGTGATTTTGTGATCGTAGACGTACTTTGCAACACAGCGGATACCGTTTCCGCACATCTGCGCCTCGCTGCCGTCCGCATTGAAAATACGCATCTTGCAATCCGCCGTCATCGACGGCAGAATGAGGATAAGCCCGTCAGACCCCACACCAGAATGCCTGTCGCTGACAATCGGGGCAAGCTTTACCGGGTCTTTTATTTCTTCTTCAAAACAATTGATATAGACATAGTCATTGCCGATACCATGCATCTTTGTGAATTTCATATGATTGTCCTAACCCGAACAAGTCGGAAATTGCAGCGCGGGGGTTTATCCCCTGCTATTAGCCGGCCACAAGAAACCAAAGAAAGGGGGACACATCTTAAATATTGATATTTTTTATTGTTAATTATTATAATGACTTCTCATTTATCTTTCACTTTAAATTTCTAACAGAAGAAAAACCTCATGGCAATGCCTTTACGTGTGGAATACCCCGGTGCGTATTATCATATTATGAATCGAGGAAATGCCGGTGAAAATATATTTATAGAGTCTGTATGTGACGAATTTGGGTATAGCGAAGAACAAGCAAAAATGAGTGTAATTCTGGGGGGGGGTAATTCTGCAAATTCTGGGGAAATTTTGGGGACACCATACTTAATTTTAGGAACCTTCAATTTTCTTTTGCGGCCCCTTCGGGCCAGGCTTCTGCCGACATAGCATGCTACTGGGACTACCACACGAGTGATCCTAGCCATAGGGGAATATTAACTATTTTTCAACACTGAGTCAATAACCAAGTATGGCGTCCCTGGAATCCTCCATTTGAAAAAACCTGAAGACTCCTGCCTGTGGCGTAGCACGCAGACAGGTGCGACTTGACACCATTTCTTCAAACTCAAAGTTAAAGTAGAGACGCACAGCAACGCGCCTGTACCTTCTAAAAGGTGGGTTCAAGTTGCAAATGAGTGAACCCGCGAAGGGAATACATCGTTGACCGTTATCTTACCCTTATGAGATTAGAACGGGAACTGCGGAGGAAGAAAAAAGAGGAAAAGCCCTGCGATAAGTGCAAGAATTAAGAAAATCGGTAGGTATTAAAAAAGTAAATCACTCAACATTAAGAACCTCCCCTTTCCCCATACGTGTTAAGTTAAGAAAAAAAGAAATTGCTATAAGTACCAATGATAGCAATAAGTTGCGATTAAAATAAAACAAGAAATTAAAAATGTTTAAACTTAAAGTTTAATATTCATGATTTCATTTGTAGTACTTATAAAGACCATTTACTAATCCTTGATTTTATTGATGTTTGGTTTTTAAAAAACACATAAAACTATAAGCAAAATAAGGGTTTAAGATATTTATAGGTTTCTTAACTTAACACCTATGCCCCTTTCCCCCCTCCTTCGCAAGGAGGGGATGGTGGGGAGGTAAAAAAAGTTACTAAAAAAAGAAGTTTTTACAGAATAAAATTCTAAATCTTTTGTCACAAAACATTAAAAATGATCTAACAATTCCTTCTTCTTTTCGTTGTAATCGTCTTCTGTAATCAGACCTTCTGACATAAGGTCTTTTATCTCTCGTAACTGCTCTTTTATACTCATATCACTTATTGCCTCTCTAAGCATTTTGGCCTTTTTGTAATCATAATCTTCTTCCGAAACAACACCATCGTCTACCAATTCACGCAGGATAATAAGCTTGCTTTTTATTTTGCTTTCGCTGCGAATTTCTATTGCAGGACTTGCTGATTCAAGCTGCTTGGGTACGCCAGTATTGCTCAGCCGCTCTTCTAATCTCTTTAAGCGAGTATCCAGTTCAGATGTACCCATCTTTATCCTTTCATCAACCGTTCCCACCCTTTGGGCTATGGGCTGCTGGTACATTTCATTAGATAAGTCTATGATAAGCCAGTTTTCGTGATCGGGTTCCAATCGTTGTCCCGATGATGGAACCAATTTCCAAAAACGGCTGTGGTTTATTGTCGCTGGATTTTCTTTCGAAATAATGTTTCTTTTTTTGTCTGACATGGCATCATTATACGTTTGAAACATATGAATACGACTGAAGGCAATATTAAGGCTGCGATCCGAAATGAATAAAATACAGTAATTCTGCTGGTCCGTTAAAAGCATGCGTTCAGAATAAGACGAGACGGCAACAACTTGTGCAGGTGTTGCATCTGAGAATGCCTGCACAATCAAAGGAACTAATTTTTTTATTTCATCGTCCTGGAAAACCCTTAGAGACCCCTTCTTTTTTAACAACCCTCCTTCTTCGTAATAAATATACGATAAAGCATTCGTGATGACATTTCCCACCATTTCATAAGGATGGTTAAACTGGATACGACTGCCGTTCCTTTTCACAGGCAATTCTTCGTGTTTTACGGTAATCATGCCGTCTTTATACGTGTCTGCATGAATATTCCATAATCTGCAGGAGAAGACCATGCAGATAAATCCTACAATCAAAATCGTCCGTTTCAATATGTGTTCTTTCACAAAATTATCCTATAATTTCTACGGCCTCAGAAAGATAGCATACCTCGATCAACTCTATCCCTAAGTCCTTACCAATACCTTTTGCATTGTCCTTTGGAATAACAGCCTTTTTGAAACCCAATCTTTGTGCCTCTTTTAATCGGATTTCAATTTGGTTTACACTGCGAACCTCCCCGCCAAGCCCTACTTCTCCAACAAATACGGTATCCGGGGATATTGCCTTCTCCTTAAAACTCGATGCAATCGTCATGGCAATACCGAGATCGGCTGCGGGTTCATCTACCTGAACACCACCTACGATATTCACAAAAATATCCTGCCCCCCCAGTTTTAGTCCTATTCGTTTTTCAAGAATGGCCAGAATCATCGAGACTCGATTATAGTCGACGCCGCTAACTTTTCGTTCTGGTATACCAAAGTTTGCCCTTGTTACAAGGGCCTGAATCTCGACCAATAATGCGCGAGTTCCTTCCATACAAGAAATAATAGCAGAACCGGCACAGATTCTTCTGCCTTGTGAAATAAAGATTTCAGAAGGATTATCTACCGGCAGTAACCCATTTTTTCGCATCTCGAAAATTCCAATTTCATCCGTAGAACCAAACCTGTTCTTGACCACCCTCAAGATGCGATAGCATTGGAATTTTTCTCCTTCGAAATACAGAACCGTGTCGGCCATATGCTCCAACACTTTAGGACCGGCAATAATCCCCTCCTTGGTTACATGCCCCACCAGAAAAATAGCAGACCCCGTTGACTTGGCATTGACGATCAACTCATGAGCACATTGACGTACCTGTGCAACTGTCCCGGGGGAAGACTCAAGTTGTGGTTTATAAATCATCTGAATAGAATCAATCACAACAAGGGCAGGATGCGTGTTGTGAATATTTTCCAGGATAAAATCCAGATTCGTTTCTGCAACGACCAGCAAATTATCTGACAGGATGGATAACCTCTCAGCCCGAAGTTTGGTTTGAGAAACGGACTCTTCCGCAGTTACATAAAGAGTGGTATATCCTTTCTGGCTGATATACTGACATACCTGTAAAAGGAGCGTAGATTTGCCTATGCCAGGCGTCCCGCCAATCAACACCGCCGAACCAACAATCAGTCCTCCGCCCAAAATTCTATCAAATTCTTTCATCCCCGTCTCTACACAGGGACACTCAAGTAATTGTACATTTGTTATTGGCTGTGGCAGTTCGCGATTAAGGGTAACCGATTTACAACCTAAACCAGCGCCTGTGCTCATTTCTTCAACAGTTGAGTCCCATTCTCCGCAACCTCCACAGCGCCCAACCCATTTGAGACTTTTCCAGCCGCAATGCTGACAAACATAAACCACACCCGTCTTGGTCATATCTATGAATGGTAAAAATTGGTAACAATTTAGCTCTTTCTAAAATACCAATATAAACCATATTTCTCACATACTACTGTCTTATTAAAGGAACATGAAATATAACACCCTCCCTTATGGATTGACAATAAATAATCTGAACAAGTTTGTTGTCCGACACTTTGAAGATCAGGCACTGTCAGGGCTAATCCCCGTTTTCACGAGGGCAAGAGCCCAATTCAGACTTGTCCTCGTGAAAACGGGGATAAGACCGTCACTAACCCCAGCCTTAAGGCTGGGGTTAGTGAGTACACGTCCTACCTGGGCTTTAGCCCTGAAGGCACAGCAACATGAAGTTGTTCATGTTATTTATTGTCAATCCCTTAGTCCCTCCCATCAAGGGCGGGAAAGTAACCTCTCCCCTTGTGGGAGAGGTTAGGTGCGGGGGGTTTTTTCGAAAAACTAAATTGTTATACTACCACTGTTCCATAAAATAATAAAGGGAAGAGTCGCACTCTCCCCTTTATCTATCTCTATTTGTTTCGTCTCATTTATAGGCTACTTTCAGCATTCGCCAGCGCAGGTTCCGGGCTCTCAACGACCTCATCAAAGACCAGTTTACCATCCTGTACCCTTGCCTTTACATGTTTCTTTCCCTCAAATCTACCCTGTAGTATTTCTTCCGAGAGAGGATCTTCTAAATAATTTTCTATCGCCCTTCGAAGGGGACGTGCTCCAAAGTTCTGATCATATCCCTTCTCTATGAGAAAATCTAATACCTCATCCGTAAGCGTAATGCTGATATTGTAATTAACCAATCTCTTTTTCACGCTCTTTAATTCAATTTCAATAATCTTCTTCAAATCCTCTTTATTCAATGGTTTGAAGACGATGATATTATCTACCCTGTTTATAAACTCCGGACGGAAGTGCTTGTCAACCTCTTTCTTTAGTTGCTCCTTTATCATCTCATAGGTATGTTCATCGGTCGCCTTTTTAAAGCCTAAAGATGCCTGGTTTTTAATAACGTCCGATCCAATATTTGAAGTCATAATAATGACCACATTGCGGAAATCCACGTGACGCCCAAAGCTGTCCGTCAATTTCCCATCTTCCATAATCTGTAACAATATATTGAATACATCAGGATGGGCCTTCTCGATTTCATCCAGCAATACAACGGCATAAGGACGACGGCGAATCTTTTCTGTCAGATGTCCCCCTTCTTCATAGCCGATATAGCCTGGAGGTGCGCCAATCAATCGGGAAATATTATGTTTTTCCATGTATTCTGACATGTCTATCTGGATAAGCGCTTCCTCTTCTCCAAACATAAATTTTGCCAATGATCTTGCAAGATGAGTCTTCCCCACGCCAGATGGCCCTACAAATATAAAAGACGCAACGGGACGATTTGGGTTCTTCAAACCTGCGCGAGAACGACGTATCGCCTTGGCAATCGCCTTTGTAGCTTCCTCCTGGCTAACCACCATCTTATGAAGTTCCTCTTCCATACGAAGAAGCCTTTTGGCTTCTGCAGATTCTATGCGTGTGATGGGAATTCCCGTCATTTTAGAAACAACTTCACTGATAACTTCACTATTCACGACACCTTCAACCTCTGCACGGGTTTCACGCCACTCTTTCTCAATCGTTTCCTTTTTCTTTTTTAATTTGTCGGCCTTGTCTCTTAACCGGGCGGCCCTTTCAAAATCCTGAATTGCAACAGACTCGTCTTTATCTTTTTCCAGCTTATTGATTTCTTCCTCTATATGCCTTAAATCCGGGGGTTGTGTAGTCGCCTTGAGTCGTATCCTTGCACATGACTCATCAATCACATCAATCGCCTTGTCCGGAAGGTATCTTCCCGTGATGTACCGAATAGATAGTTCAGTTGCTGTTTCTATTGCATCATTCGTAATTTTAACCTTGTGGTGGGCCTCGTACCGGTCGCGTAGTCCTTTTAATATTTCAATGGTCTCTGCCTTTGAAGGAGGTTCAACAATAATCGTTTGGAACCTTCTTTCAAGCGCGCCGTCTTTTTCAATATATTTCCTGTATTCATCCAACGTAGTAGCGCCAATACACTGGATTTCTCCCCGTGATAATGCGGGTTTCAAGACATTAGATGCATCAATGGCGCCTTCCGCACCACCTGCACCCACAAGGGTATGCAACTCATCAATAAACAGGATGATATTCTTTGCTCTTTTTACTTCTGACATTACCGCCTTAATACGCTCTTCAAACTGACCTCTGTATTTTGTGCCAGCCACCATCATTGCAAGGTCTAAGACCACAATCCTGCGATCTCTCAATAATTCTGGGATATTCCCATGAACCACAGCCTGTGCAAGACCTTCAACGATTGCTGTTTTTCCTACCCCTGCCTCACCCAGCAAAACAGGATTATTCTTGGTTCGGCGGCATAACACTTGAATGACACGTTCGATCACATCCTGTCGTCCGATGACCGGATCGAGTTCATGTTCCCGGGCTTGTTGCGTGAGGTCCCTACCGAAAGCGTCCAATGCAGGAGTCTTTGATTTCCCCTTCTTCTCTTCTTTTTCCTGATTGATACCACCCTGAACCGCTTCTGAACCTAACAGGCCAATAACTTCCTCCCGTACGTCTTCGAGTTTTACCCCGAGATTTAACAATACCTGGGCAGCAACACCTTCCTGCTCTCTGAGCAATCCTAATAATAAATGTTCCGTTCCAATATAATTATGGCCAAAAGCCCGCGCCTCCTCCATCGCATATTCCAGTACCTTTTTTACGCGCGGGGTAAATGGTAACTGTCCTACTGAAACCAGGTCTGATCCACTCTGTACAATTTTTTCTACCTCCAGGCGTATTTTTTTCAACTCTATATCCAGGTTTTGTAAAACATTAGCAGCAACGCCACTGCCTTCCTTCACCAACCCTAATAGGATATGCTCCGTTCCAATATATTCGTGATTAAATCGCCGGGCCTCTTCTCGTGCAAGCGCCATAACCTTTCTAGCACGGTCAGTAAATCGATCAAACATAATACACCTATCCTTTCAAACTTTTTACCTTTCCAGGCGTTTTCTTACATATGATGCGCGAATAATATTCCTCTGTGTGGAATTAAGCTCGCGTCCTTCCAGCTTTTGTAAGTGTCCCGGCAGCGTGAGAATGAAAAGCTCATTTAACGTTTTCATTTCAATATCATTAATTATTCCCAAATTAACTCCCATTCTGACTTGAGACAGCAGGTGCATAATCTCCTCTGAAGAAAGCAATCGCGCCACCCTGAGCATACCATAAGACCGCCATACACGGTCCTCTAGCTGTTCGCGACTTTCAGAAACGAGCGCCTTTCTCGCCATCCGTTCATAACTGGTAATCCTGGGAATCACACTTTCAATAATTTCAATAATTTCTGTTTCCGACTTGCCCAGGGTAAACTGGTTCGAGATTTGATATAAATCCCCTGAGACTTGTGTCCCCTCACCATATAGCCCCCTGACCACCAACCCGAGCTTCATAACAGCAGTAAACACCTTCTCAATATGGTGAGTCATCCCTAATGCTGGCAAATGCAACATGACCGATGCCCTCATTCCTGTGCCAACATTTGTAGGGCAGGCCGTTAGATATCCAAACCGTGAAGAATAAGCATAATTTAATTTTTTCTCCAGTTTATTATCGATATCATCTATCGTTTTCCATGCCTCTTTTAGTTCAAATCCAGA
>Ga0209520_10001255_pt1 | contig 14360 bp, 8 predicted proteins | sample Rifsed16ft1_FD_184009 | JGI IMG/M metagenome (GOLD analysis project Ga0209520, IMG submission 184009) | Soil microbial communities from Rifle, Colorado, USA - sediment 16ft 1 (version 2) | ecosystem: Environmental > Terrestrial > Deep subsurface > Rock core/Sediment | place: Rifle, Colorado...
CTAACATAACGTCAGTTTCAGTAATTGCTCCAACACCTTTATGTATGATATTAATTTGAATTTCTTCAGTAGACAATTTAGAGAACGAATCAGACAATGCTTCAACAGAACCATCAACATCTCCCTTAAGGATTACGTTCAATTCTTTAAACTGACCTAATGCAATTCTACGTCCAATCTCATCAAGAGTGATATGACGTTGTGTACGAACTGATTGTTCACGCATTAATTGCGAACGTTTTGACGCAATTTGTTTTGCTTCTTTTTCGTCTTCAAAAATATTGAACTTATCTCCGGCAGTTGCTGCCCCGTCTAAACCTAATACTGATACTGGAGTTGAAGGTCCCGCCACAGTAACTATATTTCCTCTTTCATCATGCATCGCTTTTATCTTACCGTGATGCTTTCCTGCCAACATATAGTCACCCACTTTTAGGGTACCATGTTGGACAAGTATCGTAGAAACGTATCCTTTTCCTTTATCCAAGAAAGCTTCAACGACAGTTCCTTGAGCCGCTTTATTAGGATTAGATTTTAAATCCAATACTTCAGCTTCCAATAAAACTTTTTCTAATAATTCTTTTACACCTGTACCTACTTTTGCAGAGATATCTTGAGATTGGTATTTTCCACCCCAGTCTTCAACAAGTAAATTCATACCTGCTAATTTCTCTTTAATTTTTTCTGGATTAGCATTTGGCTTATCCACTTTATTAATGGCAAATATAATTGGCACACCTGCTGCTTGAGCATGGCTTATTGCTTCTTTTGTTTGTGGCATGATATCATCATCCGCAGCAATCACAATAATGGCAATATCTGTAACTTGAGCTCCACGTGCACGCATTGCGGTAAACGCCTCGTGACCTGGTGTATCAAGGAATGCGATTTTTTGACCGTTATCAAGAGTCACTCCATAGGCACCAATATGCTGTGTAATTCCTCCAGACTCACCCGCAATAACATTTTCTTTACGAATGTAATCCAATAGAGATGTTTTACCGTGATCGACGTGACCCATTACGGTTACGATAGGCGCTCTAAAAACTAAATCCTCTTCTTTATCTTGAACTACTTCAATAGCCTCTTCAATATCAACAGTGATAAACTCAACTTCATAGCCAAATTCATCAGCTACGATTGTCAATGTTTCTGCATCAAGACGTTGATTCATGGTAACCATGATTCCAAGAGACATACATGTTCCAATAACTTTCGTAATTGGCACATCCATCATTATCGCAATTTCACCAACAGTAACAAATTCAGTAACCTTAATAGTTTTACTTCCTTCATCTATCGCTCTTTGCTCATCATCAGATTTCTGACGGTGCGTATCTCTTTTGTCCCTTCTGTATTTAGCCGCTTTTGATTTACCCCCTTTCTTACCTTGTAGTTTCTCTAAAGTCTCACGAATTTGGTTTTTAACTTCCTCTTCCGTTGGCTCTACTTTCGCAACTATTGCCGGTCTGTTTCCTTTTACGAATCCAGGTCTGGCACTTCTATTGGCGTTATAACCACCCCCACCAACATTTGGCGTAATTTTGTTAGGGTTTGGCGCACCAGGAACTCCAGGAGGTCTCGGCGCACCCGGTTTTGGCGCAATTCTTTTGCGTTTATTTTTATTGGCACTACTTGCCGCACTACCAGGTGCTCCCGGTTTGTTTGGCGTGATTTTAGGCTCTTCCTTTTTCTTTTTCGGCTTATTAAACTGAGACAAATCAATAGTCTGCCCTGTTAACTTGGTACCGGATAGTTTTTGATACTGAGTCGTTATCGCTTCCTCAACAGGAGCTTCATCCGCTTTCGGAGCTGTTTCGACATCTAAGGTAGCGTCTTTAGACACTTCTTTGACAGCCTCTTTAACTACCTCAATTTTTTCTTCTTTTTTAGGTGCTTTAATCCCAACAACAGGTTTAATCTCTTTTTTGTCTGAATCAATTTTATCCTGCACTGGCTCTTTTACTACCGTTTTTTCTGTTGCAACCTCAGCTTTAGGAGCCTCCGTTTTTTCAACATTAACTTTAGCTGGAGCCGCGGGAGTCTTCTTAGGGCTAAGATCTATTTTCCCAACTTGGACAGGTCCTGTTACAACAGCTCTCGCTTTTATAACTTCTTGTTGTTGTTTTAAAACTTCTTCGTCGTGCTTGCGCTTATCTTCAATTTCCTTTTCTCTCTCAACACGCAAAGCTTCCTTCTCTTTTCTCTTCTCTTCGCCAACTTCTTTTGAAGCCTCTTTTTTACCTCTGTCACCTGCAAACTGACCGCACAAGACATTGTATACATCATCAGAAATTTTTGTGTTTGGATTTGCTTCAATAGCAATTCCTTTATCTTTTAGATAATCCACAGCTCTTTCCAAAGAAATATTCAATTCCCTTAAAACTTTGTTTATTCTAATAATTCTCTCTTCAGACATAAAACCTTTTTATTATTACCTTTTTTGTTATTCCTCACTTTACTCCTAACTCGATACTTATCGACCAAGAAAATTATAAAGTGGCATGTTTATCGTTGAAGATACATTGACTAACTGTCAAATTCTTCTTTCAATATTCTCATTACATCTAGAATCGTTTCCTCTTCTAGGTCTGTTCTTCTTACTAAATCCTCTACATCTTGTTTTAAGATACTTTTTGCGGTATCCAATCCAATTTTAGCGAATTCTTCAATAACCCAGTCTTCAATTTCATCTGAAAACTCAGTTAATTCAACATCATCATCATCAGCAGTTGCGCCAGCAACATCACCTTCACGAATAACGTCTAACTCATAACCGGTAAGCAATCCCGCCAATTTAATATTATGACCTCCTCTACCAATCGCTTTTGAAACTTCTTCCAGTTTCAAAAACACTTCAGCTCTTTTGGTCTCTTCATTAATTTTAATGGAAGATATTTTTGCAGGACTTAATGCTCTTGTTATATATAATTGTATGTTATCAGTATAATTAATAACATCTATATTCTCATTTCCTAATTCACGTACGATACCATGAATACGAGAGCCCTTCATTCCGACACATGCCCCTACAGGGTCAATTCTGTCATCATAAGAGTCTACCGCAACTTTCGCTTTCTCGCCTGGTATTCTTACCACATTTTTAACCAATATCAATCCGTCAAAAACTTCAGGAATTTCTTGTTCAAATAATTTTTCCAAAAACTTCTCAGAAGTTCTCGACATAATAATTTGCGGTTTATTCCCTTTTAGTTCAACGCTTTCGATAATTCCACGAACATTATCTCCTTTACGGAAAAAATCAGATGGTATTTGTTTTTCTTTCGGCAAGATGATTTCGTTTCCTTCATCATCAACCAAGATTACTACTCTAGGTCTCACGTGGTGCACTTCGGCAGTATAAATTTCGCCTATTAAATCTTTAAATTGCTTGTAAAGATTCGTGTTGTCATGTTCGTGAATTTTAGAAATCAAATTTTGACGCAAAGCCAAAATCGCTCTTCTTCCCAAATCAATCAACTTCACTTCTTCGGAAACATCTTCACCAATTTCAAAATCAGGCTCGATTTTTCTCGCTTCTGTTAAAGTAATTTCTTCGTTTTCAAAATCTAGATCTTCGTCAGCAACGATTACTCTTCTTCTCCAGATTTCCATGTCTCCCTTATCAGGATTTATGATGATATCGAAATTATCGTCTGAACCGTATTTTTTCTTCAATGCATTTCTAAATACATCTTCCAAAATTGCCATAAGCGTTACACGATCAATAAGTTTATCATCTTTAAACTCTGAGAATGAATCGATTAATGCTAAGTTTTCCATGCGAATTCTTTAATTAAAATGTTACTGTAACAATTGCTTCTTTTATGTCTCCATAAGGTATTTCAAGCGTCTTTTGGACTGTTTCTTTACCTTTTCCTATTTTTTTAGGTTCTCTTGCTTTCCACGACAAAATTACAAAATCATCATTAGCATCCACTAATTCTGCCTCTATATTTTCTGTTTTAGTTTTCACAATCAACGTTCTACCTATATTTTTCTTGTATTGTCTGATGTGTTTTAATGGCGAAGAAACCCCAGCCGAGGCTACTTCCAAAGAAAAATCCTGCTCTTCCCTGTCCAAATTGCTCTCAATTACGCGACTGATGTCAATACAGTCCTGCAATACCACGCCATTGTCATCATCTAAAGTTATAATAACTTTAAAAGCATCCGTAATCGTAAGGTCAATCAAGAAAAGCGATTCCTTTTCTGATAGAGCTTCAGTCAACAATAAATTTACTTTTTCTTTAAATGTCATATTTTTATAAAAAGAGGGGACATTTAGTCCCCTCATTACTTAGATTTTAATAAATAACGGTGCAAATATAGTGTTTTTTTTATAAAATGAAATGATAGATTGCTGTTAAAATATTTCTTATCTTTATTGAAGCATTAAAACAAAGGTTTTTCCGATAATTTAATCCTTCAGATTTATGAGACGAATTCTAGTTCCAACAGATTTTTCGGCACATGCGGATAATGCATTAAAAGTGGCCGCGCAAATAGCAAAAAAGACGAATGGTGAAATATTTTTACTCCATATGCTGGAAATTCCAAATCAAATGAACGACGCTATAACTGGAGCAACAGGCATACCCGAGATAATGCTATTCATCAGAAAAGCAAACGAAAAGCTTCAAAAAACCAAAGAGAAAAATTTTCTGAAAGGGATAAAAGTAACCGAATCGGTGAAATTCGAAAAGGCTTTTGACGGGATACTTTCCTTTACCAGCAAAAATAAAACAGATTTGATTGTCATGGGTTCCCACGGGGTCTCCGGCATCGAAGAAGTACTGATAGGCTCCAATACCGAAAAAGTGGTCCGTTTATCCGACGTCCCAGTGCTGGTTATTAAAAAAAACACCACTGAATTCAAACCTTCCAATTTTGTTTTCGCATCAGATTTTTCAAAAGAAATAAAAAAACCATTTAAAAAAATGGTAGCTTTTGCCGCTATTTTTAATGCAAAACTCCACCTGGTAATGATATGCACACCTAATAGCTTCAAACCCACAGCTATTTCCGAACAAATTATTCGCGATTTCATGTCTGGTTTTGACATCAAAAATTACACCACCCACATTTATAACGACGTTAATATAGAAAAAGGGATTCGCAACTTTTCTAATGCTATTGATGCTGATCTAATTGGATTATGTACCCATGGCAGGACGGGTTTAGCGCATTTTTTCACAGGTAGCATTAGCGAAGATTTAGTAAATCATGCCGTTAAACCAGTAATCACTTTTAAAATTTAAATGCGCTTTTACTGAAAAACTGATCGCATCGAAATATTTCCTGTCAAACCCACTGCTTTAAAAAAAACCGCATAAAAAAAGCCTCTCAATAAATTGAGAGGCTTTCTGTTGGTCTACAAGGACTCGAACCTTGAACGACTGCACCAAAAACAGTTGTGTTACCATTACACCATAGACCATCAGTGCTGCTAAGCGAGTGCAAATTTATAATAAAATTTAGTTTGCGCAAACTTTTTTTGCCTTTTTATCAAAAAAAAATCCAATAAAAATCCAAGCGCCCAAACATCATTTCTAAAAATACTAAAAACCAATACGTTAGTAAATATAATTAGTTTGACAGAAAATTTGGCGAATCCCCACAACCTTAAATAAAAAAACATTTTCTTTGTAACTTATATTATAACTAAATTTCAATACATGAATAAGGAGACATTCAACTTCAATAAATGGAATACGATTATTGGCTGGTTAGCATTTGGGATTGCATTAGTAACTTATACGTTAACCGTTGAGCCAACAATGAGTTTTTGGGATTGTGGAGAATATATCGCCACTGCCGCAAAACTTGAAGTGGGACATCCTCCCGGAGCTCCTTTGTTCCAGATGATTGGCGCTTTTTTTGCTATGTTCGCCTCAGATAATCAGCACATTGCCCTAATGGTAAATATGACCTCTGTTTTCTCAAGCGCTTTTACCATTTTATTTATGTTCTGGTCCTCCTCCATGATTTTGAAAAAACTGGTTTCCAGGGTTTCTGACTCAGGTCTTGATGAAAACTTGAAAAATCAAATTAATAAAAGCAATGCAATTGTAATTCTCGGAAGCTCTTTTGTCGGTGCTTTAGCCTATACCTATTCAGACAGTTTTTGGTACAATGCGGTGGAAGCAGAAGTGTACGCCATGGCTTCATTATTCATATCGCTCCTTTTTTGGTTGGGACTGCGTTGGGAGCAGGATATGGATTCTCCAAGAGGAAACAGATGGCTATTAGTTATATCACTTGTTGTTGGGCTCTCGTTTGGAGTGCATTTCATGGCCTTATTAACAATACCCGCGATTGGCTTTTTATATTATTTCAAACACTATAAAACCGTTACAATCAAAAATTTCATCATCGCGAATGTTGTGGTTGTGTCAATTTTGCTTTTCATATTCAAATTATTATTGCCGTTGACGATGTCTTTCTTTGCGAAAACTGAAATTTTCACGGTTAATGACTTAGGCATGCCTTTTGACTCAGGAACAATATTGGTAACTATATTGCTTTCGGCATTGTTTTATTTTGGCTTAAAATACACCAACAACAAAGGCCTTGTAGTTTACAACACACTTATATTATGCATCTTATTCATTTTGATAGGGTTTTCAACTTGGACCATGCTGCCTATTCGTGCGAATGCCAATGTAATCATCAACGAGAACAAACCTTCTGATGCAAGGGAGGTACTGGCCTATTACAACAGGGAACAATATGGGTCAAACCCGTTGTTTTACGGGCCACAATACACCGAAACTTTCGCTGGACTGGACAAAGACAAACCTTATCTTGACAAAGCTCCCAACTACGAGAGGGATTATAAAACTGGCAAATATGTCATTGTCAATAATTTTAAAAATGCGGAGCAAAATAGCGACGATGCCCAAAAGACAATTCTCCCTAGAATGTGGAGTACCGATCATATTGAAAATTATATGAATTTCACTAATGCACCGAATTTCCGATTAAATCCCAATTACCCATATGAGGATGATTTGGCACAATACGGAATCGATGTAAATAAAATATCCGAAGAGGATTACAACAAAGCCATCGCTCAGCTGAAGAATGAAATCCAAAAAACGGTAGCCGAATTTAGACAAGCGTATGCGCAAAAACAGATTGACAATGACGGCTATGTGAAATTTCTGAAAAGTTACGGGGAATATTTGATCATAGACAAACCAACGACAGTCGATAATTTCAGTTTCATGTTTGAATACCAATTTGGCTATATGTATTGGAGGTATTTGATGTGGAATTTTGTCGGACGCCAAAATGACGTACAAGGAAGATACGATAATCAGGACGGAAATTGGCTTAGCGGAATAAAGTTTATTGACGAATTGCATCTAGGCTCACAAGATAATTTACCCTCCGACGTTCTAAACAACAAAGGCCGCAATGTTTATTACTTTTTGCCATTCTTACTTGGAATCATAGGCTTACTATATCATGCCGAGAAAGATTTGAAAAGTTTTTACGTCCTATTGGTTCTTTTCCTTTTTACCGGATTTGCCTTGAAAATTTATTTGAACGAAAGGCCCTTTGAACCCAGAGAGAGAGACTATGCCCTGGTTGGCTCCTTCTATGTGTTTGCCATATGGATAGGCATAGGGGTCTATGCAATCTATGATAGCGCTCGAAAATATCTAGCGCCAAAAATCGCTGGCCCAGTCATTATATGCGCCAGTTTATTAGCGGCACCAGTTCTCATGGCCTCACAAAACTGGGATGATCATGACCGTTCCGGGAAATATACCGCATTAGCGATGGCAAAGGCTTACTTGACCTCTTGCGACCCTAACGCCATTCTATTTACTATAGGCGATAATGACACCTTCCCGCTCTGGTACGCGCAGGAAATCGAACAAATCAGGACCGACGTAAAAATCGTGAATACAAGCCTTTTCATGACCGATTGGTACATTGACCAAATGAAAACCAAAACCTATGAATCCGATCCGTTGCCAATTTCTTTCACACATGACCAATATGTGGGGGACAAACTGGACTATGTCGTACATATTCCTAAAACAGAAAGCAGATGGGACATAAAAGACTTCATCGATTTTATCAAAAACCCACAATCAACTGTTGGTATGCAAAATGGACAAACGATCCATTTTTACCCAACAAATAAAATCAGAATTCCTGTTGACAAGAACAGCATCATAAAAAACAACGTAGTCGCCGCTAAGTATAATGATTCAATAGTACCTTATATTGATATTGACATCAAAGGAAATGCAATTTATAAAAACAGGTTGATGATGCTTGATATTGTAGCCAATAATAACTGGAAAAGACCTATCTACTTTAGCGGTGGCGCCTTCGATAACGAAGATTATCTTTGGATGAAAGAATACCTTCAATTGGACGGTATGGTTTACAAACTAGTCCCGTTACAAACAAAGATATCTAAAGACGGAAACCCCCTAGACATGGGACGTATTGATACTGATAAAATGTACACCAATATCATGAAATGGGAATGGGGAAATAGCGACAGCGATAAAATATATCATGATCCGGAAACCAGAAGAGAAAGCATAACCTACAGGACTAATCTTGCCCGATTGATGGATAAATTAATCGAAGAAGGCAAAATCGAAAAAGCCAAAAAAGTTATCGAATTGGCCATGACAAAAATGCCGCTCGATAAATTCGGCTATTACTCGTTGGTGGAACCGTTTGCAAAAGGGTATTATCAAGTGGACGAAAAAGCCAAGGCTCAGGATCTTTTGGGGAAATTAATGACCAAGTACAAAGAGAACCTAAACTACTACGCTAGCTTACCCCCTTCGGACCAAAGCAGCATTGCGGTTGACATAATAACTGACATCGAACGCTACAGAAGTTTATTACAGGTGATGAAAGAAAATGGAGATCTGGCGTTTTACAACAAAAACAAAACCGTTTTCAACACTTACATCAACATGTTTGAGCGCTTTGGTCGTGAAAAAGAGTGATTTTTGAATAAAATACAACTTTTAAAAACGTGGCATAATCTTGAGATTATGCCACGTTTTTTTTATATTTAAACTAAAAATAAAAGATGGGGTTTTACTGGATAAAAACAAATTCAATCATAAAGAAAATATTTTCAAAGTACGTATGGGATTTACCCAACAATGAAAATAAAGTCTATCTCACGTTTGATGACGGACCAACGCCCCAAATAACGGAATGGGTTTTGGAACAGTTGCATCAGCACAATGCCAAAGCCACCTTCTTTTTTATAGGAAAAAACATCGAGGCATACCCTTCGATATTTACAAAAACAATTAACGGGGGGCACGCCATAGGGAATCATACCTTTAATCATTTGAATGGATGGAAAACAAGCACGGAAGAATACTCCACAAACATTTCTCTTTGCGACAATGCAATTTCCGATTTGACTGTGGGCGACAGCAAAAATAAGTCTAAAATATTCCGTCCTCCTTATGGAAAAATCACGCCAAAACAGGCAGCGAAAGTGCTGAAAAAGGGATATAAAATAGTAATGTGGGATGTGCTCAGTGCTGATTTTGACCAGACAATATCAAGAGAGAAATGCCTAGAAAATGTGGTTTCAAATGCAAAAACAGGGAGTATAATCGTTTTCCATGACAGTGTAAAGGCATTCAAAAACCTTGAATATGCGCTACCTAAAGTGCTAGATTATCTGGATAAAAACAACTTTATTTACGAAACAATCGGATAGAAATACAAAACAAGAAATTACAATTGTTCTTGTACGATAGCGATAATGGTATTTGCATCCAGTTCACCTGACTGCCTCCATATCATTTGTCCCGCTTTATATATCATGAGCGTAGGAAGTCCTTTTATGCGTAAAGCATCGGCTAATTCTTGGTTTTTATCCACATCTATTTTAATGACTTTAGCCTTGTCACCAAGGGCAGCTGCAACATCTCTGATGACAGGATGCATGGAAACCGAGGATTCATTCCAATCTGTGTAAAAATCAATTAACACAGGTACTTGTGCACTTATAAGTTCTCCAAATTTTGACATAAAACCAAAAATTTTAATTTTTAAATCCACTTAAAAACATAGACATTAATTTACAAATGTAGCCTTTTTAACGAATTATGCTACATTCTTCCCTTTTTTTAGTTCGATGACAGTAATTTCGGGCATGATTCCTACCCTTCCCGGATAAGCATGAAAGCCAAACCCTCTATTTACATATACATATCGGCCCAAATTTTCATATAAACCAGCCCATTGCGCATAAACATATTGCGCCAAACTCCATTTGAAGTAACCCGGAATTTCAATACCGAACTGCATACCGTGGGTATGACCCGACAAAGTTAGGTGAAAATTATTTTCGTGGTTTTTGATTTCATAATCCCAATGGCTCGGGTCGTGACTCATCAAGATTTTAAAATCTTTTCTTTCTATCCCCTGAGAAGCTTTATTGATGTCTCCCGCCTTTTTAAAATTATGTCCCCAATTTTCCACTCCAATTAATGCAATTTTATCACTGCCCTTTTCAATATAAGTGTGTTCATTCAACATCAATTTAAAACCGATTTCTCCGTAAAGATCTTTAATCGCTTGAAAATTATCTTCCTTATCTTTTTCGCTGGGCCAAGTGACATATTCACCATAATCATGGTTCCCCAGCACAGAGTATTTACCATACTCATGTTTTTGAATTCTGTTGAAGGTCTCTATCCAAGGATGCATTTCCTTTGCGTCCGTATTTACGATATCGCCGGTAAACAAAATCATATCTGAATTTTGTTCGTTTACCAAATCAATGGCATAATTAATCTTGTCTGGATTATCAAAACTGCCGCTGTGCACATCTGATATTTGCGTGATCGTAAAACCGTCAAATGCATCAGGCAAATCGGGGAAAAATATACGTTGTTTTATAACTTTATAATTGTACTTCCCAATAGTTATCCCATAAATTAGTGACATAAAAGGGATTGCGGCCAAACCTAAACCTATCTGACTGACAAATTTTCGTCTGGAATTAAGAAAGGTCACATTGTCATTTTCTAAAAAATAATTGACGGAACCAGACCCAACCCTAAAGATATCCTCTCCGAGCAACAACAAAGTCAGAATCATTTTCGGGATATATACTACCAGCAGCAGTCCCATGGTAAACATCGTTTGTTGTGTTTGTCCAACAGAACGGTCAAATTTCGAAAAAGAATAAACGATAAAAAGCAAAACGAGCACGCTGATAATTTGGTAAGAAACCACAATCCACTTTAATTTTACCAAAGTTTTTAAAGCCTGAAAGGCATATAGTTCAATTACAAGAAGGACAAAACTTAGTAAAAGTATACGGATAACCATTATAATTATATTTTTAGGCAAAATAACAAATTAAGCAATTACTATGAGTTTAAATTAATCAATATTTAACTAAAATCATACCAAATTTCTGCTGTCAGGTACGCGTTCTGTAATTTTCGATTAACGTAAGACTCTTCTTTAATTCTAAATTTAAGCACCCAACAGCTAAATTCAAAAAAACAAAATCAATATGGCAGATTATCATAAATATTAAAATCTGTCACTTCTTTATCTTTTAAGTTTTGTACTTTTGAAATCTTTTCAAAATCACAATTATGTCACAACAAAAACGCCTTTTTCTTCTTGATGCCTACGCTTTAATTTTTCGTGGTTATTACGCCTTTATAAAAAACCCTCGAATCAACTCCAAAGGAATGGACACTTCGGCGATTATGGGATTCATGAATTCCTTAATGGATGTCATCAAGAGAGAGAAACCAGATCATTTGGCGGTTGCATTCGATAATGGTGGAAGTAACTTGAGAAACGAAATTTTTCCGGAATACAAAGCCCATCGAGATGCTACCCCCGAGGCAATAAAAATTGCTATTCCGTATATCCAAAAATTATTGTGTGCCATGCATATCCCTATCATAGAAGTAAAAGGTTATGAGGCTGATGACCTAATAGGAACCATTGCAAAACAGGCCGAAAAAGAAAACTATAAAGTCTTTATGGTTACTCCAGATAAGGATTTTGCGCAACTGGTATCTGAAAATATTTTCATGTATAAACCTGCCCGAATGGGTAATGGAATAGAAATTTGGGGTGTTCCAGAAGTATTAGAAAAATTCGAAATAGAAAGGCCTGATCAGGTTATTGATTTTCTGGGCATGATGGGCGACGTCGCCGATAATATCCCTGGCTTTCCGGGAGTGGGCGAAGTGACTGCAAAGAAATTCCTTAAAGAATTCGGGACGATGGAAAACCTTCTAGCCAATACGGACAAGTTGAAAGGAAAAATGAAGGAAAATGTTGAAGCGAACAAAGAGAAAGGACTTTTGTCTAAAAAGTTGGCTACCATACTTCTTGATTGCCCTGTCGTTTTTGACGAAACCGATTATGAATTATCAACTCCAGATGTCGAGAAAACGGACGCTCTTTTTAATGAGTTGGAATTCCGAAGAATGGCGGAACAGTTTGACGCCATATTCAAAAAAGGCGGAACCGCAACAACGAACACTGCTGCCGAAGAACCCAAATTATATAAAAAACCGCAACCGAAAAAAGAGGAACAGTTTGATCTTTTTGCAAGCGCTATCCCTAATGAAACTTCTGATGAGACGCGTCACCAATATTACAATACATTAGAAAACACGGAACATTCATATCAGATTATACAAGGCGACTTGGGCGTGAAATTACTGTTGCAAAACTTAATAAAACAAGAATCCGTTTGTTTTGACACTGAAACTACAGGGCTGGATGCGCTACATGCGGAACTTGTCGGTATTTCATTTTCATTCGAAAAAGGAAAAGGATATTACGTTCCTTTTCCGGAAAACAAAGAGGGAGCCCAGGTTTTGATTGATAAATTCATTCCTTTTTTCGAAAATGAATCAATTGAGAAAATTGGTCAAAACCTAAAGTATGACCTTAAAATTCTCTCTAATTACAATATTAATGTAGAAGGGAAATTATTTGATACCATGATTGCACATTATCTGATCAATCCGGATATGCGACATAACATGGATATACTATCAGAAACCTATTTAAAATACTCACCAAAGTCGATAGAGGCATTAATTGGGAAAAAAGGAAAGAACCAGAAATCAATGCGCGAGATTGATTTGGAAGAAATCAAAGAATATGCTACCGAAGACGCTGACGTCACCTTCCAGTTAAAACAACTTTTTTCTGTCGAATTAGAGAAAACCGAAACAAAAAAACTCTTTGAAGAGATCGAGATTCCTTTGGTAAAGGTCTTGGCGGACATGGAAAAAGAAGGCATCCGACTGGACACCGATTTCTTGAAGTCGCTGTCACATGATTTAGACAATGATATTAAAAAACTGGAAGCCACCATTTATGAAATTGCTGGAGAAAATTTCAATCTAGCTTCTCCAAAGCAACTCGGAGACATATTATTTGACAAATTAAAAATTGGCGCGGTCAAACAAAAGAAAACCAAAACAGGGCAATATGCAACGGGTGAAGAGGTCTTAAGTAACTTAGCTAATGAAAATCAAATTGTAAAAGACATTCTGGATTGGCGCCAACTGATAAAACTAAAAAATACTTACGTGGATGCTTTGCCAAATCAAGTGGACCCTGTCACCTTGAGAGTGCATACTGATTATATGCAAACAGTGGCCGCAACTGGACGTTTGAGCTCTAACAACCCCAACTTACAGAATATTCCTATACGCACAAAAAGAGGGCAACAAATAAGAAAAGCATTTGTGGCAAGAGATGAGAACTACACTTTAGTATCTGCAGATTATTCGCAAATAGAATTGCGCATCATTGCGGCATTGAGTGGCGAGGAAAATATGATTGCGGCATTTAAAAACCACGAAGACATTCATAAATCTACCGCTTCAAAAGTATTTGACGTTCCATTGGAAGAAGTTACTAGAGAACAGCGTAGCCATGCAAAAACGGTGAACTTTGGTATAATATATGGAGTTTCTGCATTTGGATTGAGTAATCAAACATCGCTTTCACGATCAGAAAGTGCGACTTTGATTGAGGCATACTATAAAAGTTATCCTAGATTAAAAATTTATATTCAAGATCAAATCGAATTTGCGAGGGAAAATGGATACGTACAGACCATTCTGGGACGTCGTCGTTATTTAAAGGATATCAATTCGCAAAACGCAATCGTACGCGGTGGCGCAGAACGGAATGCAGTTAACGCACCAATCCAAGGAAGCGCAGCCGACATAATAAAAATCGCAATGATTAATATCCACAAAAAACTGACTTCAGAAAACTCTAAAAGCAAGATGTTGCTTCAGGTTCATGATGAACTTGTATTTGATGTTCACAATTCAGAATTGGAA
>Ga0209520_10001267_pt1 | contig 14317 bp, 10 predicted proteins | sample Rifsed16ft1_FD_184009 | JGI IMG/M metagenome (GOLD analysis project Ga0209520, IMG submission 184009) | Soil microbial communities from Rifle, Colorado, USA - sediment 16ft 1 (version 2) | ecosystem: Environmental > Terrestrial > Deep subsurface > Rock core/Sediment | place: Rifle, Colorado...
CCAAAGATATAAGCCTCCGTTTCGTATTTCCTGTCCCAAAACATCTTGTCCTGTTCACCTGCAAACAACGAGGACAAAACATGGCTTTGTAGAATGCAAGTAACTATTATACATAAAAAATTAATAGAATCAGGAATATATTTTTTACAATTGCGCATGCGATGTCGTTATTATTTTTTATAGTTAAGCTTCTCAATGCCTTAGGAATGGTTTCCATAATTTAATCGTATAGGATTTCATTTTATTTATGCGTATTACAGGGTGGCATAAAATCCCCCTTAAAAAAGGGGGTTAGGGGGTTGTAATTCTCATTCCATAGAAAAAACACAGCCCCCTGTTCCCCCCTTTATTAAGGGGGACTGTCTTGAGAATTTTTCCTGTACAGGGCCTTTGCTCCGATATCTCTTCTATAGTGCGCCCCATTAAACGATACCTTTTGAATTGCCTCATAAACATTCTTCTGAGCTTCCTGTAAATCTTTCCCCACTGTTGTAACGCCCAAAACACGCCCCCCGTTGGTTACAACCTTCCCATCTTTAAGAGAAGTCCCCGCATGAAAAACCTGGACATTGTCTAAACCCTTCAGCGCTTCAAGCCCTGAAATTGGCAATCCCTTTTCATAGTCATCGGGATAACCATTAGAGGCCATGACAACACAAATAGAGGCACAATCATGCCACTCAATTTCCACATCCTCTAAATTGGTTTTTGCAGTTGTCAAAAGGAGGGGTACCAAATCACTCTTCATCCTCATGAGAATGACTTGCGTTTCCGGATCACCAAATCTGACATTAAACTCAAGCACTTTCGGGCCATTACTTGTGATCATTAATCCAGCATAAATGACACCTCTATAAGGCCGATTCTCCTTTTTCATGGCATGGACAATGGGAACAAGGATATTTTCTTCTATCGAAAATTGCATATCCTCTGTAATTAGAGGTACCGGCGAGTATGCCCCCATACCACCAGTATTGGGACCCTTGTCGCCATCGTAAACTGCCTTGTGGTCTTGTGCAGATGCGAGCGGAACGATCTTCTTCCCGTCTGTAATTGCAAGAATCGAGACTTCTTCTCCCGAAAGAAACTCTTCAATGACGATCTTATTTCCCGCATATCCGAAGATTTTTTCTTTCATAATATCATCTATGTGTTTATCGGCATCTTCCAACGTCTTACATACAAACACACCTTTACCCTTAGCCAACCCATCGGCCTTAATAACCAGAGGAAAATCACACGTTGCAATGTGTTTTTTTGCCTGTTTCAAATCATCAAAGGTTTTAAAGTCAGCCGTGGGAATGCCGTGTTTTCGCATAAGGGTCTTTGCAAACACCTTGCTTCCTTCGATAATCGATGCCCGTTTGCTAGGGCCAAATATATGCAGCTGCCCATCCCTGAACCTATCGACGATACCGGCTGTCAGTGCATCTTCAGGACCAACAACAGTTAAATCGATTTTTTGCTTCAGTGCAAAATTATAAAGGCCATCTACATTTTCCGACTCGATATTCACGCATTCTGCAACCTCCGCAATTCCCGGATTTCCCGGCGCACAGAATATCTTCTTTACCATTGGCGATTGTGCAATCTTCCATGCAAGCGCGTGTTCTCTCCCTCCACTTCCAACAATCAATATTTTCATCTGGTTTTCCACCTTAATTGTTCAAATTATTCCGTTTAAGTCCCCCTTAGCAAAGGGGGACTTCGTCGTGAGCTCAGTCGAACGATTCAGGGGGTTGTGTTTTTTTTTGGCTATTTTACAACCCCCTCGCCCCCTTTTCGTTCGACTGAGCGCTCACGACGAAGTCTAAGGGGGATTTTCTATACCATACATCGTATAATCCGCATAAATAAAATGAAAATTCCCATACAATTGAGTTATTGTACCAGAACAAGTGAGGAAAAAGGAAAGTTTTTTTATCCTTGACAGTTAGTGAAGGACTGATATACTGAGTTAGCATCGTAATATTTGTATGCAAACAAATGCAAACAGGTATGTATCCACATAATAACGCGGGGTAGAGCAGTCTGGTAGCTCGTCGGGCTCATAACCCGGAGGCCGTGGGTTCAAATCCCACCCCCGCTACCAACCTTAAAACAATCTCCTATTTTTACATTATCATCAACAATTAACTTTTGTTCTTTGTAGGGATGTAACCAACTAACAAACCTTTTCTGTAATAAGCTATGCCCAGGTTGTTATCTGCATCGTTCGAATCGATCGATAATGCTTTTTGGTATTCTTTAAAAGCAGCCGTGTTGAGCCCTTTTTTTTCATAAGCATTTACAATCGATATTGCACGCCGCAAGAAATAGAGGCGATAAAGCCGGCGCTCAATCACAAGGATGATCTCGTAAATTATTAGAGGCATTGAAGGTAAAATTGCCAGAGGTGTTACCGAACCGGAATATACGTGTAGTCTCACAAGAAAAAAACTTCCAGCGCTTTTTTATTTTTTTACCTGAGGATATTTATTGCTTTAAAATAAATATGATCAATATCAAACCATACGATTGTTTAACCTCCTCACAGGAAATCAAGCAGTGGTATGAAAAGAATTACTATTTGCTCTCACTGGCCGGTTTATGGCTAAAAGGAGGAGAACCCAATACCATGGATCCTGCCCTCTTCGCTCAGGCAGAGTTGCGATTCCTGATCTGCAGATTATCGACGTATCGCGATGTATCGGCCTCTATCTCGCACTCGTTGGTAGCCCAGATTGCCCAGGAAGTTGAAGGGGTTTTTACTGATTTTGCCTTTCTGCCTCCGCCCAAGGATGTGGAAGTAATGACTGCCTCAAAAATTCCCTTTTGGGTTGGCGCTACCACAAAAGAACCGCCTTCATCGTTTGATGTGTTGGGCATAAGTAATTCTATCGTACTTGAACTATTAAACCTCCCAAAATTATTACACTTCTCAGGTATTCCGCTTTTTAAGAATGAACGGACGTCACGGCCAGACATCCCACTGATAATACTTGGAGGCGCCAATGCGGCCGTTACATCTGTACTTCACGGTCCATTAAAACAACACGGGCTTAGCGATAATTATGGACTTGTAGATGCTGTTATTGTTGGTGAAGGTGAATATTCCATAAAACAATTTCTGGAGATTGTCAAAAAGGGTAAAGCCTCCGGACTGTGTAAAGCAGATATTTTGCGTGAATGTCACGGCAAGGTGGATGGGTTTTATGAACCGGATAAATACGAACATAAGTATAAACTGATTTCAATTAACCCAGCAATACCACAGCACACACAAGGATTAGAAAAAGATGAAAGAAAAACCTCTCCTCAAAAAGAATTCCTGGCAGAAATTATACCAAAAGAACCGTATGTGTCATTCCCTGTTAAAGGCGCAATTGTATTTGACCTTGATAACGTGAGGACACTGGAATCCGGTCCAATATGGTATGAAATGGATTCCGTTGGCACGGGGTGCTTGCAAATAAGCAACGGGTGTCCTTGTTTTTGTTCGTTCTGCGCCGAAAGCTGGGAAAGGAAACCCTATCGTGAACGCTCATTATCAAATCTTTTAAAGGCATTAGAAATAGCCAAGGCACAGCAGGGACTCGACACAGTAAATTTATTAAGCTTTAACTTCAATACACATGCAGAGCTATACCCAATTATCCTTTCTTTTTTTAAAAATATAGCTAATCTAAGCTTAAAAAGTCAGCGTTTTGATTTATTATCAACAGACCGATCCCTCGCAGAAGTACAGCAAATAATCGGGAAAACAACAATCAGTTGTGGAATGGAAGGTATCAGCGAAAGGTTACGGCGTTATTTGCATAAAAACCTTACAGAAGCACAAATTTACAAGGCATGTGAATTCTTATTTGAAAGGGGTGTAAGGGAACTCAAGATTTTTTTAATCAGTACAGGATTAGAACAACAGGAGGATTTTTCAGAATTCAGAAGATTTGTAAAACAAATATCAGATATGAAAAAAATATCTGATTGCAATGCCCGAATCATTTTTAGCCTGACTCCCCTTTATTATCCTCCGCACACACCACTTCAATTCCATGCTTGTTTAACTGCTGTTGAAGAAAAGGGAAATACCCGAAAAGAGATTGAACGCATCTGCAAGCTGAACAATATGGAATTCAGGGAAAGCGCATCACACGGAGAAACGTGGTTGATGCAACTGCTTGCCATGGGTGATAGACGATTAACGCAGGCTCTAATATATTCATCAATCAAAGATGGTTTTACTTATTACAATACAGTATCTGAGCATATAATTAAAAACTGGCGCGTCTATTTGGAAAAACTGGGTTTATCAGAGAAAATGTATTTTCGGGAAAAGGATAAAGACTGTGTCTTTCCTTGGGACGATATTGATCTCGACATATCAAAGAGATTTTTGTGGGAAGAATATAAACGTTCAATCATTTTCACTGAACGGGAATATTGTCTTGGGCGTCCTCATTTAGAGGCACAATGCCTTGGTTGCGGTGCATGCCCATCAACTGCACATATAAATAAAATTACAGAACATAAAATTTCAGAACCGTTTCTATTGGAAGAAATTACGCAAATCGCTGAAAATAAACGTCAGACATGCACATTAAAGGTAGTTGTAGAAATTGATCCCTCAATGCGTATGGTGCCAAAAAGATATATTGGTGTTATCGTAGCACGGGCATTGATGCTTACAATACCTGAAATCATACCGTATTATCATTCCGTATCAGAACATCTAAGGGATTTTATTACTACCAGCGATTTTACCTCTGGCATTAACATTTATAATCTGGCATTCGTATTAAATACTAACTTAAAATCCTCGTTAAATGAAGAAACACTATCACAAAAAATCAAAACCATACAAAAACATTGCAAGGAATTCAAAATAAAGAAATTTATTTTGGATACAGGCTCTCCTTTAGATGTAAAATATATAGCATACAATATTTACTTTAATAAAGATTTTAAGAAGTCTTTTATAGAACAAAAATTAGGAGAATATCTGCATACAAATTATGTTAAGCATACCTTACTAAGAAAAAATGGACAAATAATGTTTAAAGTGGACCCCAAAACCAGAAAAAACGCCATAGTTATTCATGCCGAAATTAATAGCAAAAAACAACTAAAAGAACCAGAATTCTCGATTTTAATGGTAGTAGCAAACCGATTCGATATCAACACATTTCTTGAGACTTTTTATGGCAAGGATAGAAGGCAGGAAATTGTCCATACTCAAATAGAATCTCTGGGATATTATGGAAGAATACTTACCACACAAAAAGCTACAAGATGCACTTCATGTGGAAACAATATTAATGAAATCCTTATTGCTGGAAAATCTTTAATCGAAGACCAGTGTCTTATTTGTAGTATAAGTAACAGCAAATTTAGTGCTTAGTGTATTATTAAAATTCTTGTAATATTTTAAAAAAAATATATTATAAATACGTAATTATAAGGTCCCATTCAATAATGAAGTTCAACATTTCATTATTGAATTTGCCGACTTAAAACAAAATATTCTTAAACTTTTTTCTGGTATGTATTTTGAAAGATAATTATAATTACACATTAATTTTTTAATAACCTAGGCAGCTAACCTAAAACTACATATTTTGTAAACCTAATTTATATTAGTTAAGGCGGACTTGCTTTATGATTGACGGACTTTGGGAAAATATCTTCAAAAAAACCAAAGAGGAAAATAACATCCTTGAAATACTCAAGGGTGTTCCTATGTTAAACAACCTCTCAAATAACGAACTAAGGGAATTTGAGCGTATCGTCCATAGAAGAAATTATAAAGCAAATGAAATTATCTTCTGGGAGGGTGAGCCTGGCGTAGGAATGTATATTATTCAGAGTGGGAGTGTAAAAATTTACAATACACTGCCTGATAGCGGCATCAAAGAACTGGCAATACTGAAAATGGGTGATTTTTTTGGTGAGCTGGCATTACTGGATGAGTCACCACGCAGCGCATCTGCAAATGCATTAGAAGCATGTCAGATACTTGGGTTATACCGTCCCGACCTCTTTGACCTCTTAGAAAGAAGGCCTAAACTAGGCTTCAAAGTAATGACAAAACTTGCACAGATTGTTGGAAACCGCTTACGTATTACCAGCTCGAAACTCCAGTCAATTTACACTGCTGGATTCTACAGAGGTAAAAACCAACTTAAAATTGATTCTAATCTTACACCACTGTTAGAAAAAATTGAGGTCAAAGATAAAAACGATACATTAGAAAATTTGACATAAGATAGCTTTATGCAAACCAAAGAACAAACTATTATAATCCACTTCAACAAAGGCTTTTTCCTCCGATTTCTAAAGTTACTTTCACTAATATTGTTAATAGGAGGAATAATTACACTCTTTATTGTCATAAAATCCTTATTATTCACATTTGTTGTCTCGATTCTCCTTGCGTTTCTCCTAGAACCTGTTGTTCTGACTATTGAAAGTCATGATATAAAACGCATGTTTGCTATTTTTATTGTATTCGCATCCATTGCAGCCATTATTACAATTGGAGTTTTTTTTACATTCCCACTGATTAAACCAGAAATTCAAACAATATCATCACATCTCCAATTGAAACACCCCTCAGTTTTTGCCGAAGAATTTGCAACGACCATAGAAAATAATTTTCCTCTTATAAAACAGCATGGATTCTCCTATGACTTAACTAAATACATCCATCAGGTCATGGATGATTTATTAAAAGAAAGTTTTGAAATAATTTTTGAATTCGTCCATTTTGTTTCATTGATTTTTCTTGTACCGGTATTCACTTTCTTTCTGCTAAAAGATGGGAGGAGATTAAAAAAAACCATAATCCAGTTTATGCCCAATCGTTATTTTGAAATGACATTAAACATGGTATACAAAATTAACCAGCAAATTGGCTCATATATACGAGGCCAACTCCTTGACGCTATTATTGTAGGCATCCTGTCTATCATTACGCTCAGTTTATTGAATATTCGTTACTCATTCCTTATTGGCTCTGTTGCTGGTTGCGCAAATATTATCCCGCACTTCGGTCCAATAGTTGGCGCAGTTCCTGCTATCATAATCGCATTAATGGAAACCGGCTCTTTTACAATGGCACTGATTATCACCGTTTCATTTGCAATAATACAACTGCTTGATTATTTATTTATCTCCCATCTCGTGGTTTTTAAACAGATTCATATGCACCCTCTCATGGTCATAATTATTGTTTTCATCGGCGGCTACTTTATGGGCGTACTGGGTATGTTCATAGCTGTTATGCTCGCTGGTATAATAAAATTGATTATTACAGAATTGGCATGGAGTTTTAAACACTATCATGTCTTTAGACAGCCGGAGCTAACGCCTGTAGAAAACAAGCACAATTAATAGCGTTAACATGTTTGATGTTCATAACAAATTTGGCAATTTAAACTGGAATGGAGCAACAAGAATACTTCTTGGTAAAATTTACGTGGATAATTTAAAATAACAAAAATTAGACAATGTAAAACGAAATAATAATTATCCCAATAATCGTAGAAACTACGGTAGTTGTGAACCCCACCTTGAAAAAATCCCAGAATCCTACCTGAACGTGTTCCTTAGAAAGTTCCAGGACGATCATATTAGCCACAGATCCCATAATCGTCAAATTACCGGCAAACGTGCTGCTCATAGCCAACGCATACCACATGGTCTTTGGATCAATAAATTTGTCAATCCACGTTGACGACAACAGGACAAAAGGCACATTGGAAACAAGATTGGAAGCGATTACAGAAAAGATGCTGAAATGAATAATCTGGCTGGATACCGTCTTTCCCAAATAAGGTTCAACGGCATTGTGAGCCAGGGTTAAAAAACCAGCCTTATTGATGCCGCCAACCACAATAAATAATCCACTGAAGAATAATAACAGCGTCCAATCAACCTTTTCCATAGCATGCTGCGGTTTAGTCCCTGATATTATGAGGAGCGCAAGTCCACCTGTTATTGCAGACAAGGGAAGGTTGCCTGTAAAAATAAATCCTAAAAAGATAAAGAAAAGCACAACGAGAGATTTTGTGGTAAGTTTAATATCGAGCTCTGGTTTTATTAATGTAATCGCATCCATCTTTTTAAAGTTAATATCTTTCCTGAATAATAGATAAATGATAAATACATTGGCTGCAAGACTGAGTAATCCGATCGGTAACAGGTGGATTGTAAAGTCCACATAAGGTATTTTCGAAAAAACGCCGATAAGCATGTTTTGTGGATTGCCCGTTAACGTAACGACGCTCCCGATGTTGGAAGAGGTAGCCAGGGCAATAAGAAAAGGAATAGGATTGAGTTTCGTTTGGTTTAAAGCAAGTATCAGGAGTGGGGTAAACATCAAACAGATTGTGTCATTAACAAATAATGCAGAAAGAATACCACTGGAGAAAGATACAAAACACAACAAAATAAAGGAATTTCTGGCGTGAGTAATCAACAAATACGAAAGGTATTTGAAACAATTCGCAATCTTGAGATAGGCGATAACGAGCATCATGCCCAGTAATAGTAAAATAGTATTAAAATCGATGGCACGATAAGCCTCGTCCAATGTTAACACGCCGGTAATCACCATCAACACTGCGCCTAACAATGCCCCTGAAGGCCTGTCCAATCTGTGCCATTTCATCTTCTGGGCAGATATGACGATGTAGGTGAGTATAAAAATGAGTAGTGATTTAATTAGCAATTTTTCTAATTTCCTTTACTCGTTTTAATAAGATTGTAGACGCGATGATTCTCAAGAAGGATGAAATTGCAAAGAGAGTAAGGAGTTGATAACCAAAAGAACGAGGTATGTGGGTTGCCAAAAAGCCACCGAGCAGATTCCCCATACAAATTGCAAGGCCATTAATTGTATTAAAATAAGAAATGCATCGGGTTCGTTTTTCCGGAATTACGGAATCATAAATGAAATTGGAAGAACATAAATTAAACCCTGCCCAAAATATACCTGCGAGTGTTTGGATCGCCAATAAAAAATATACATTTCTTGAAAAGAGCCACATGGCAGGCAGCACAGATACAACCAAAGTGCATATTTTTATAATCCGCCGATTCCCGATGGCATCCGCACGACGTCCCCAATAGCTTACCGCCACTATACTGGCTAAGGGAACGGTTGTGGTGACTATAGTGTAGGTAATGTAGGAAAATCCGAGGTCGCGGAGCATAAATACCGGAAAAAACGGCGATGCCAGGAATACCGCGAAACTGAAAGAACTGTGAAACATTACATACTTCCCAAAATTTCCAACATTCAATCTTTGTAAAAATTCTGAAAATGAAAAATAGTGTTCCCTTTTTACCTCAAGAGGCGGTTCGTACATCCTGTTCAGGAAATAACACGAGACATATCTTGAGACCAGAGCGACAAGAAATATGATGGTAAAGCCTGTAAGAGATTGTTTTTTGAATAGATGCAGGATATAACCCGCAAGAAATGCACTGATTACTGTTACCAGACCAACAATCCTTCCGCGTTTACTGAAAAAGGCACCTCTCTTTCCTTCGGGTACGAGGTCTGCCATGAGTGAGCCCCAGGGAGGGTTGGCAAAAGATGCGAATAACAAATATAAGGTGGAAAAACAAATAAGCGCCTGTACCTGGATGGATTGTGGTAGATATGGGATCATTGCAACAGGGAGTAACATGATGGCCTGAAAGAAAACAGAGAGGACGATAACCTTCTTTCTACTTCCAAGCCGTTCCGTAATGTCGGCAGCCTTGAGTTGCATCAACGAAGAAACTAACTGGGTAAAGGAACTCAATAACCCAATTTGGAGATTACTGGCGCCAATGGCTACGGCAAACGGGTTTATATAGTTGTCTCCAAATCCGGTAGTTGCCGCAAATGCCACACCGTCTTTGATGGAAAGGTCGAGACTTCTTTTAACAGCAATTTCTTCGTGTTGTTTATCGGGAATAGAATTATAAACCATTTTTTACTTAACTTGGAAATGAATCATAATTTTTAAATGGCATTTGATTTTACCAGCAATTTTAAGGTATGCAAGGGAATTAACTCCTGTTTTACAATGTGGATAAACTTCTTTAGAGGGATTGATTTTTCGGTGGTACTTCGATCATTTAGATATCACATACTCTATGACGTCCGTTCCTCAACTATCACTTTGCCAGCCAAGCCCAGGTCATCGAGAACTTGACGGAGTTCAGATTTTATGTTTTGGGCAATATCTGACTTCAGAGTAACCCTGAAATCTATCCCAATTTGCAGTTCCATTCCAGATCTTAGTTTAGGCAGAATTTTAGTCCCAAGTCGATTACAGACCTCCGGTGGAATTGCACCTGCTAAACAGAGGGTGCAGGTTTGTTTTTCGACAATAGTTTTAACATCCGGTTTATGGTCTGGTATTGACGTCGGTTCTGACTGCGGAAAGGGTTTAAGTGTCAATTCTGGCGATGGTTGAAGTTCTATCCCTGCTTTGATAGATTTAGCCTTGTCTTTTTTCAAGAGAAATACACCGGATTCAAATGCCACATAAGGAAAGATTGCACTCCGTGGGGTATAATAAAGCTGTAAAGGAACAATTAATAACGGATAAAAATCACTAATCAAGACGTGACACCAAACATCCTCCCTGTTATGCCAACAGGATTTTCAAGGCGACTGCAATTCTGTCAAAGTCACTTTAGCCATAAATGTTCTCTTCTGCTTACAGTAGGTTATTCATTGTCTTAACCTCAATTTGCTTATCGAGCCGAAAGTCCTCCTTGCCGAAATAAACTACTGTTCCTTTCCTCAGACCTAACTGTTCAAGGCTTCTCTTAAAGCCTTTTAAATCCCCTGCGTTTATCGTGGTTGAGGTCTTTATTTCGTAAGCATGCAATCCCTTTTTGTCATGAACGAGAAAATCTATTTCATCTCCCTGCGACGTCCTGTAAAAATAGAAACTCGCGCCGGATGATTCTCGTATATGCTTACGCTTCAATTGCTCAATCACAAACCCTTCAAAGCTAAAGCCCCGGTACGGCGATGTCCTTAATGCCTCAATGGATGAAATATTTAACAGATAATGAAGCAGCCCTGTGTCACGGAAATAAATTTTGTAACTCTTTACAAGACGCTTGCCCACATTTTGATAATAAGGGACAAGCCTATCAACAAGAAAGTATGTTTCTAACAATTCAACATACCGGTTGACGGTGTGATAACTTACCCCAAATGCTGATGCTGTCTGCGAAGCATTCCAGAGCCTTGCATGGTTGTGCGCTATCATGGTTAATAATTGTATCTGCTGCTGGGGCGAAAAAGATGTCTTTAACAGGGCAAAGACGTCCCTCTCTACAAACGTTCTCACATACTGTTCCATCCAGACAAGGCGGTCATTTTCATTCCACAAAAGCGGTTCAGGATAGCCGCCGGTAAGCCAGAAATTTTCCAATTCCATTTTACGAAGTCCATTCGCCTCGGAATAACTAAAGGGATGGATTTCAATAAACCCCACTCTGCCGGCAAGGGTTTCAGATATGTTCTTTACAAGCAGCGGATTGACTGAACCCAGCAGAACGATGCGTCCCTTTTTTTCCCTCTTGCGATCAACATAGCTTCTCAACGCCGGAAACAGTTCGGATAAAATTTGCGCCTCATCTATTATGCAATGCTCGCCGTACTGTTCCAGGAAAAACTCTATATCAGCCGAGACCCTGCCGTAATCAGAAGGCTTCTCCATGTCAAAATATCTCCATTCAGGCAATTCCATCTTCGCAAAGGTGGTTTTCCCTGATTGCCGCGGTCCTACAATAACTACAATGGGGAACAGCTTGAGATATTTGGCTAATTTCTCTGAGATTGTGCGCTTTACCGGAGTCATGCGTGCATTATAGAAAATAGACTTCTAATTTGCAAGCTATTTTATGTAAATTTATTGGTGTGATTGCCGTTATTCAGACTTTTGTAATCTGACTATTATAGCTAGCGAGGCAAAGCCTCAGACCGATAAAAAGAGATTGAAACCACAGATTTTGGACTATAAAATTTTACAGATTATTGAGATTTTTATCTGTGAAATCTGTGCAATCAGTGGTTCCAGTATTTTTTTCTAAAACTTGACTCATCCCCGTTCCCCGTTTTTACAAGGACAAGTTTGTAAAGATAAATCGGCGAGTTCCTCGTCGCGGCGGTGGTAGCCGCAGTCGTTGATGAGTTTCTCTGCGGCTGCGAGGTCGTCCTGCGGTGATTTTCACGGGTAAGGCTTCTCGCGGAAGTTCGAGGCAAGTGGATTGGTTAGGAGATAGATTCGCGTTAGTTAAAATTCAAGAATCAAGACGCGACCCCGATCTTGTTTTCTGACTGTCTTCCAACGATTACTTGTTTTGTCGTCAAACTCTGGCATAAATATTAAGGCTCCGCAAAATCAACCTTCAATTTCTTCGGAAATGTAACCTGCCCCTTCGGAGAAACCTTCAGTAGGTATTCCATAAGTTGTACCTCACTGGATAGTTATACTTTGATAAATGTTATGCTTCATGTTATGGTTATACATATCTTTTGTCAAGCAGGTTTTAGCTTTACAAACCATCTGATTGATATAATCCCTTAATTTTGCACAAGAAGTTGCCTTGCCTTGAGAATCTCCAGCTTATTCCAATGGTCAATTGCCATAGTAAACATCGCATCAGGAGGGAATTCATTTGCATCTGCATTAATGAGTGTTTTGGGGACTTAATCAACAGAATCATAAATAGGGATCGATGATAAGCATACAACCTTCTTTCATGGCATGCTCCTTTAACGTATCAATTTAGTTTTTTGAAAAATTCCAGTGATAATGCGGTAATCATGTAATGTAGGGGCAATTCATGAATTGCCCCTACATATTGTCACAAAGGCATTTTCAACTAGTGATGTTTTCAAAAAACTAAACTGTTACCAACAAACTAAAGTTCTTGTATATCACAAATATTGAAGCCGTAAAGCGCTGTTCATTAAGGATATAGTCCTCGCATTTTTTTAGCTTCTGCCACACGCCCTATGCCCAGCATCAGAGCAGCGGTACGCATATCCACACCTTTTTTGTTAGAAAGTGCAAGCACCCTGTTGAACGTACCAACCATGACATCTTTGAGTTTCTTTTGAATATCTTCTTCACTCCAGAAATAATATTGGATGTCCTGCACCCATTCAAAATACGAGACAGTCACTCCCCCGGCATTGGCAAGGATATCCGGGACGAGAAACACCTTTTTGTCTTGTAATATCTTGTCGGCTTCGGGAGTTGTCGGGCCATTGGCGCCTTCCACGACAATTTTGGCCTTGACCTTATCGGCGTTCTTTTCCGTTATCTGTCCTTCTATGGCCGCTGGAACAATGACGTCGCAATCCAGTTCAAAAAGCTCTTCATTTGTTATAGCGGTTGCTTCTTTCAACCCAACAACATGCTTATTTTCTTTAAGATGATGCATGAGGTACGGAACAAGGATACCTTTGGGATTGTATGCCCCGCCGCTGACATCGCTCACTGCCACTATATTACAACCCTGCTCGTAGAGAAGGCGGGCAGCCACAGACCCGACATTTCCCAATCCCTGAATTGCAACTCGCAGACCACGGAGGTCCTTATATAAAACCCTCGCAGACTCCATAATCATATAGGCAACACCCCGTCCTGTGCCTTCTGCCCTACCTAGCGAACCACCCAATAACAATGGTTTACCGGTAACGACACCCAGGACGGTATTGCCTTGCTGCATACTGTAAGTATCCATCATCCATGCCATAGTTTGTGAATTGGTGTAAAGATCTGGGGCGGGAATGTCTTTGTCTGGCCCTATGATTTGAACAATTTCAGTGGTGTAACGACGTGTCATGCGTTCCAGCTCGCCTTCTGACATTTCCTCTGGATTGCATTGAACTCCACCTTTAGCACCGCCGTAAGGCATATGCATGAGGGCGCACTTCCATGTCATCAACATGGCGAGGGCGGAAACTTCTTCAAGGTCTACATTAGGGTGATAACGAATACCGCCTTTGGACGGGCCGAGCGTAATATCGTGTTGCACCCGATACCCTTTGAATACCTTCGCTTTGCCAGTGTCCATTTTAACGGGTACAGAAACAATAAGGGAGCGTTTTGGATTCCTCATACGCTCCCTTATGCCATCTTCTATATTTAACATCTCTGCAACGGTATCAAATTGCTTGAGCGCTGTTTCGTAAAGGATATTGTTTGCATTCATCTCACACCGTTACCTCCCGTTGAATCAAATTATTTACTTCCGAACAGAGTCGCCAGGAAAATCGAAAGACATTATAGTAAGTTAAAACTAAGAATGC